>BNJS01000408.1_pt1 | contig 93743 bp, 159 predicted proteins | sample 8540461 | NCBI WGS metagenome assembly BNJS01 (sample SAMD00202454, study PRJDB9452) | human saliva metagenome | isolation source: human saliva | place: Japan | reverse complement strand
CGTACGGAACAACACAATCAAAACGATTGAATAACAGCATGGTTTAATGTCAAATCGTCTCGCTAGATGATGCTTACGGTATCAAAAGCACGAATTGAACAGAAACGCTTCTGCGTGCGATATGCCAGCATTATGTTGCGCGCCCGGGTGATTGACGGCGAAATGGCAAGCGTCGCTATGGTATCAGCAGACGGTGCAACAGTGATGGCAAGGCCTGACATGTGATGGACAAAATACATGGTATGAAAAGAGTGTCGGCAGCGAATTTGCTGGGGAGGATTTCAACGATGGAGGCCGTTCAGAAACCACCATGAACCTGCCAAAGCTGCTTTCAGACGACCCTTTATCCATCACGGACTTTACAATGCCTGAACGTTTGCACTGCCGCCCAAATGATTTCGGCTGCTCTTTAACGCCTATAAACGGCACATTCACTGATGCAGCATCAGCACCTGCCTTTGCCCTGCTCCAATCACTGAAAACTGGCTTCCCACAAGACACAGACCAGAATCATCCATACTGTCCAGACTGGTCTGACCTGTCTGACACAATCAAAGACCATGATTATTTCAACAACCACTGACCACCTACGACTACACCATTTACGGTCACGGTCCGCGAAGTTACAACAGGCGCGGCAATGGTTCAAAGTCGGTAATCGAGAGCCGAAACCCGCCAAGCAAGACGACGGAGGCGGCTTCCTTACTGCCGATTTGGTAGTGCAGGCTGGTAACTACGTTGCAAAATTTGACTGCATGGCTGGCCCTTCGAATTATCCGGAGTATCTGCATAGAAATACCGTAAAAGTTTCGGATTCCAAATTATATTGAGTTGAACATTAGTGGTCGTCTGAAAACCAGCCAGGAGCTGTATCGTTTCAGACGACCCTCGCTCCTCAATCTTTTGTGTCGATCCGTCATGCCGATTTCCAACCATCTGGCGACAGGTGCGATTTCGCCTGCGGCAGCATACCGCTTTCTACGCCCGATCGAGTGTTTGATGACATCCGCCGCCGCGCCGTGCAGCCCTACTGCCGGCGCAAGCGGCGGAACGGCGGGATGCGCTGCGCGAAAGCAGGCACCGCCCGATGAGTGCCGTAAACCGTCGCGCTGCCTGCGGTGGCAGTAAGTCCGGCGTTGCCGCTCGAGTTGGTATAGACCGTGCCGTCAGGCGCGGCATCCGACATATGACCGCGTGTCGCCACAGTTTACGGCTTTGCGGGTCGTTGCGCTGATGGTTTGGACAGACGATATCTGGTCTTGCTGGACGGTTTGGGTTGATGCACGAGCAGGCGGGCGCTTTCGGCAGGGTGCGGGGTCAGAACCAAATGACCGCGTCTGTGCCGCTTCGCGGGTTTTCGGGATGCGACCTTGCACAGCCAAAGACAGACGCGTCGGCATCGAGCAGACAGCGCGTCCGATGCTGCGTCAACACGGTATTTCGAGCATCTGGCTCAGCGGTTTGTCCATTGGCTCCATGCCGCAGCCGACCGTCGTGCGCTGACTGTCGCAATGCGTTTCAGCGGGTGCTCGGCAGTCGCTGCGCAGCATGATTTCGGGGCGATTCCGGGGATGACGGCGAAGCGCAAGGCGGTTTGATTGAAGCTCGCCCACTACCCTTGCCGCTGCCCTGATAAATCGCGGCGGTGGAGCGAGAACAACGGCTCCGCTCATGCCCGATGCGCCACCGACGACGGCGAGCGTGCCGTATGTCCCTTTGTGCGATCTCCGCTGGCGGGGCGAATACGTCGAATTGCGAGGTCGTCTGATCGGCGTATCGGGGAGCGTATAGACTGGGTTCATCATCAATCTGCCTGAGTTTGGGATAAAATAGCGGATGCGTGGCGAAAAGAGGATGTCTTTATAGTGGATTAAATTTGATCAGGACAAGACGAAGCGACAGACAGTACAGAGACAGTGCGGCAAGGCGAGGCAACGCACGCACTGGCTGAAAGTTAATCCACTATATCGACTGTTGTTTTTCACGATTCTACCGCCCCTCATAGGAAACACTACAACCGCACAACAAGGAATATTTAATGAAACAAAAAGTCAAAGTCTCGATTTGCCAACGCGCCTGTTTCACTGGCTCTTGTCTTGTCGGTCGGATTTATGTGTACAGCGCGCAGGCAGGCGGCGGGATGCTGGTTTGGCACTTGCGCTGCGGGCTGCTGGTGGCGGGGCTGATTATCTTCCGCCTGTGTTAGCGTCAGCAGCGATACGGCGCGGTTTTCGCACCCGTGCGCGGTCTCGTCGTCCGCCGCGTACCGCAAGTGCAGCCTGACGGAAAACGAGCAGCCCGGACACAACCCTTTGGGCGCGCTGATGGTCATTGCGCTGATTGCGGCGGTTTTGCCGTGAAGCGACGACGGGCTTGTTTTGCCGCCGATGAGAAAACATGCTTACCGACAGCGGCTATCTGAACCATCTGGTCACGCTCGAACACGGGCAGCCTGATGCGCAAACACTGTCGCCTTTCTTTCAACCTACTGGGCGGCATTGGCAGGGCTACATCGCTACGGTCTTTGGCGTATAAGTTTTTGAAGAAAAAGATTTGATCCGCCCGATGATCAGCGGCTACAAGTGCGTGGTCGAGGGGCAAACCGTTGCCTTGAACTTTGCTTCCGCTGCCAAACCGATTATTGCCGCCTTAGTAGTCACGGCTGCGGCGGTGGTGGCGATTTTTGATGTTGACACAATTTAAACAATAGGAGAAAGGTCGACTGAAACGGCAATCTGTTTTCAGACGACCTTTTCGCGCTGCCCATCTCTACAAAATGCGGTCTCATCAGGGTTTTCGCGCAGGATGCGTGGCCGAGAGTTCCGCCATCGCCCAACAGGCCGCGTTCGAGCATGACTTCGCGCACGCCTTGCCGGTTTGGGCGCAGACGCTGCTGACCAGATCGCCGCTGCTGCGTCCGATATACGGGTTCAGGCGGGTGACTCAAGCCGATGGAGTTGAAATTACATAACGCCTCGCAGATTTCTCGGGCTGACGGTAATGCACGCTGACTGCATCGGCGAGGCTTTACCCAGCGTTGCCCAAGAGGGAGATGCTCAAACATATACAAGACAGTGCGAGCGACCGGCATCACGTTTACGCAACCGCCCACGGGCTTCGGCGGCGAAGGTGATGGTGGTGTCGCTGCCGATGACCTTTGAAGCAGACTTGCTGACCACTTCTGGGAATCACGGGGTTGATCTTCTTTGGCGGGCATAATCGACGAGCCTGCCCGCATCTCTCCGCAGGTTAATCTCTTTCAAACCGGCGCGCGGATCCCGGATGACAAAAGGCGGTGTCGTCGCAGATTTTCGATACTTTCACCGCTGCTCGCTTCAATGCGCCGTGTACTCATCACATACGCGCCGCAGTCGAAGTCGTCTAATCAGGTTTCTCAGTCAGTTTCCAGTAACAAGCCGCTGACTTCGGACACCATCATTTCACCGCCATGCCGCCTAGCTCGGCAGTGTACCACACCCGTGCCGACGCGGTTGCTACCAAGTTGACTTCCCAACAACAAGGCGCGCGTGCGGTCCAGATTCAAAATCTCTTCTTCCAGCAACACTTGGAAAGATTGAAACTCCTGCCCGCCGTCATCGGTGGTACGGCATCTGCAGCTGCGCGCCCATTTTCAAAACATTCTTAAATTCATCGGCTTTGGCGCAACGCGCTCCTTCAGCAACGCCAGTTTTTCTCCAGCAGTTCGCCGACACTGTAACACACCGCCAGCCTGGAAGCCGGGCTCGGATTACGCGTCGTTGCGGATCATGAGCGTGGCATACGCTGGTCCATCGGATTGACGACGTCGAAAGCGGCCTCGCAGCCCAATATTTCCGTGCCAAGTGTTGGCTAGATGACTTCGTTGGTGTTCATAGCTGACCGAAGTTCCCGCGCCGCCCCGATACACGCGTCGGACGGGAATTGGTCGAGGCAGCGCCTTTGAGCGAACACTCTCCGCCGCAAGCCTCTTTCAATGGCGGCAGCGATTTCGGGTCTCACCGCACCCAGTTCGCCGTTTGCCCGCGCGGTCGCTTTTTCACCATCACCATGCTGCATGACAAACTGCGGGCACGCGTCGGAAATTTTTGATTGGAAAATTTTAAAGTTTTCCACCGCGCGCAAAGTATGGATGCCCCACGCCTCGGCGGGGATTTCGCGGTCAGCAAATCGTGTTCGATACGGACAGTCATTTCTTTACCTTCTCATTCGTTGGTTTATGGCAATGTGCATATGCAGGCGGAACATTAGACCGTTTTGCATGGGTTGGTCTAGCTGCAAATGCACCGTTGTTATCAAAGCAGGAAAAACACTCCCACCCGAAGATAGCGTCGCCTCTGAAACCTTTTCAGACGACCTTACACGCTTACAGTACCGATCAGTCCCCGCATCGCGGCCAGTAAAACAAACAGGCGATGGCGCAGACTTTATGACGCTGATGCCTGCGGCGTTGATGCTGCTGATTTTCTTTAAACGCCATCGCGCCGACCAGCGTACCCAAGACGATGACGCCGATGTTCATCCCTGCGGAGACCAGCGTCGGGTTTTCTTTTCATCATTTGGTGGGCGGTGATAGGTAACGATGTTGGCAGTTCAAACCGCCCAAAACGATGCCACCCGATAACGCCTTCTTTCGTCCATTTGGTCGATTGGGGAGAAAAGGTAGCCGAACATCAAAATACCGGCGAGGCTGAAGGCGACCAAGAGGTTGCCTGAAAACGCCGTACCACTTTTTGGCAAGCTGTTTCTGAAGAGGATGTCGATGATGCCGTAGCCCGCCCAAACGCCCGCAAGCAGCGTGATTTGCGTACCCAATCCGCCCGATTTCTTGCCGCCGTCGGCTTTCCACAACAGGCAGAACAGAGCCAACAACGCCAAAACGATGCCTATCAGCCTGCCTTTCGGTCAACGCTTCGCCAAAAATCACGAACGCGGAAACATCGGCAATATCAAAGACAAACGCTGCGCCGCATCGGACTTGACGATACCCGCCGCATCGACCGCCTTGCCCATAATCGACAAACACCGAAGGCGCAGCACGCCCAGTGCGCCAAACAGCCACCAAGTCGGCAAAAGGCTTTTCGGGTTGCTCAAATCGGGTTTCAACACCCAAGCCGTCAACGCCACTGCGACGATGTAGTTTACCGCCACCGCCTGCGCGACGTCGATTTTGTTCTTACGTGCCAATTTGAGCAATACCGACACAGACACGCCGCACAGTATGCTTGCCAACAACAACTGCATGTTTTTCCTTTGATTGAATGATGTCCGATGTGGACAAATTTTCAGACAACCTTCTTGGTGTCCTGTTTTGATATTTAGTTTTCCGCAAACGACCGACTGAAATTTCCAGACGACCCCGGATGCGAAGGTCGCCTGAAAAACAAGGCGGGCGGTTGCGCTAGAACCAAGTATCCAAAGACATACGCTTGTTGTCCGTCAGTCTGACGAAACCTGCCGCCAGACGGTAAGCAAACCAAACCGATACCAAAAACAGCAGCACGGAGTCGATGCCGATAAACGCGGTAATTTTACTCAAAACAAACCCCCGCCAGACCGCCCCAGAAGGTTTTAATCAGATAGTCTGTATGGTTATTATAAAACCGAGTCGCCCATATCGCCACGTTTTACATACGCCAAAACGATGCGCGCAACAGGCATTACCAAGGTCGCAAATGCTAAGGCAAACAAGGCATACATCGCCATCACATAAGTCCGTCGCTGTCTTGGCGCGGCGCTTCCGCCGTATGCTCGCTACCGGTCTGTTGGCTGGCGGTCTGCCCGCTTCTACCGCTGAATTCACGGAGCGACTCGTCGTACCATGCCCGACGTTCGGGATCGACCAGCGTATCGTAAGCCTGACGGATTTCCTAAAAACGCTCTTCCGCTTCGATTGCCGGATTACGATCGGGATGGTATTTCATTGCTGAATCGTGATAGGCTTTTTCTGATTTCGCAATGTCCGCATCCGCCGAAAATGCTGAGAATTTCATAAAAATTACGGTTTTCCATATTAGGGTGTGCCTCTTTGGTTTGTGTTTTGCCAGCCCGATACCGTGAAATCACGGCAACAGGCTGTTTGACAGAATGAAAACAGATATAAAATCAGGCATTGTGTTCTTTTTATAAAACCTCTCAAACTTTGCCCTGAATCTGCGTTTCCGGACTTAAAACCGTTTTGCATCCCTTTAGACGGCGACCTGTACATCCTGGTGGATTCAGCTCCGCAAAGCCTGCGGACTGATACCGATGATAAATCCGCGCTTGCCGCCGTTGATATAAACTTTCCAAATCCCAAATACTTTTTTCAACATACACAGGCAACCGGTTTTTCATACCGAAAGGCGTCGTCCCGCCCACCAGATAACCGCGTCCATTTGTTTGCCTTGTTCTCGGATCTGGCAGGCTCTGATGTGTTTCATGCCCAAATCGCGCGCCAGATTGCGTGTGGAAATCTGGCTTTGTCGCCGTGCATCACGACAACCAGCCCTTTCTTTCGCTTCGTTTTGCAACACGATGGTTTTGACCACCTGATGCTCGTCCACACCGAACAACTCGCAGTAACTGCTTCTGTCCCGCCGTGTTCCTCATAAACATAAATATAAGGCTCAAAAATCAATTTGATGTGTACGCAGGAAACGGACGGCAGGAGTAACCGATAACTGGATATTTTTGCTCATGATGCAGTTCCAATAATATTCAGACGACCTGAAAACCAATATGACAATGACGCGTAAAAATAGTCTGCATCTTTTCAAAACAACAAACAGCCTGCCTGATGTGTAGACAATCTGCTTGAATGTTACCATGCCCCTGCCCAATATCCGCCATCCTGTTCTGACATAAATCGGAAAACTGAAATCCGACAACAGGACAGAATGCCCCGTGCGCCCAACCTCAAGGAATATCAAATGAATATCCGATACCGGTACCACCGAACGCTACTCCTGAAGCTGTCTGCGCCGGAGGATCTCGTCTTCTCTCAGGCATGGTTCCCTGAAAACCCGGAAGCCGATGCCAAAGCCCAGACCGAAAATGTCCTGGCACAAATCGACTCGCTGGTTTAAGAACGCGGCTCCGACAAAGCACACATCCCTCGAAGCCACCATCTTCCTGACTGATATGAACGACTACGCCGCCATGAACGAAGCCTGATGCCTGACAGCTCCCCGGCCGCGCCTCTGCCCGCGCCTGTATCGAGGCCAAACTCGCCAAACCGGAATGGGCGGTCGAAATCAGTATCCGCCGTGTGCAAGTGATTGATTGGCGAGGGTCGTCTGAAAAACCACAGTCGATTTTTCAGACGACCTCTTGCGACAAATAAAATCTGCAACACCGATACTATCAAAAACTAGAAAAATATTTAATATCATTATAAACAAATAGTTATTATTTAAAAATCTTCCTGAGTAAGCCCACCTACACTCCAAAATAAAAATCGAAATAAACTATACTTTTTCTAATTTATGAGATAATAGCTAAACAAATTCTTAGCTAAATTCATCAACATCAAACGAGAACAACACTATGTCAGACGAAAAAGCAAAGCCCCAGCCGCCGCCCTTGCCCAAATTGAAAAACATCCGGCAAAGGTTCCATCATGAAAAATGGACGGCAAGCCAGCAAGAAGAAAAACCTTGACGTCATCTCCACCGGTTCGCTCGGTGGGACTTGGCGCTCGGCGTCGGCGGTCCGCCGCGCGGTCGCGTTGTAGAAATCTTCGGCCTGAATCCTCGTGTAAACCACGCTCTGTCTCGAAGCCATCGCCCAATGCCAGAAAAACGGCGGTATCTGCGCCTTTATCGACGCCGAACACGCCTTCGACCCTGTTTTCACGCCCGCAAACTCGGCGTTAAAGTAGAAGAACTCTACCTCCCAACCCGATACCGCGGCGAACAGGCTCTGAAATCTGCGACACGCTGGTACGTTCCGTGGCGTGGACATGGTCGTTGTCGACTCCGTAGCCGCCCTCGTCCCCTAAAGCCGAAATCGAAGGCGAAATGGGCGACAGCCACGTCGGCCTGCAAGCCCGTCTGATGAGCCAAGCCCTGCGCAAACTGACCGGCCAGCATCAAACGCACCAACACACTGGTCGTCTCTCATCAACCAAATCACGCATGAAAATCGGCGTGATGTTCGGCAGCCCTGAAACTACCACCGGCGGTAACGCCTCAAATTCTACGCCTCCGTCCGCCTTGACATCCGCCGAACCGACAACTCAAAAAGGCGACGACGTCATCGGCAACGAAACCAAAGTCAAAAGTCATTCAAAAACAAAGTCGCCCTCCGTTCCGCCAAGCCGAATTCGATATCCTGTACGGCGAAGGCGTAAGCTGGGAAGGCGAACTGATCGACCTCGGTGTCAAATACGACATCGTTGAAAAATCAGGCGCATGGTACAGCTACAACGGCGCCAAAAATCGGACAAGGCAAAGACAACGTCCGCGTATGGTTGAAAGAAAACCCGGAAATCGCTAACGAAATCGACGCCAAAATCCGCGCTGCCGTGGGCATCAACATCGATATCACCGAAGGCAAACTGGACGACACCGACGGCGAACGTCCTGAGGAATAAACCTCTTGAGTCTTGGTTAATGAAAAGAGGTCGTCTGAAATATTTCAGACGACCTCTTCATGATTCCGTATCAGACAAATCAAGCTTTCAGCAATTCTTGCAGCTCACCTGCTTCGTACATTTCCATCAAAATATCGGAACCGCCGACAAACTCTCCGTTTACGTAGAGTTGCGGGATGGTCGACAATCGCTGTATTCTTTTGATACCTTGGCGGACAGCATCGTTTTCCAAAAACATTCACGGTAACGTATCAGTGCAGTCTGCGGCGCTGAGGATTTGTACGGCGCGTGAAGAGAAGCCGCATTGCGGAAACTGCTTCGTACCCTTCATAAACAAAACAACGCGGTGTGTGGTAACAACTTTTTGATTTGGTCGGATAGATGTCATGGTTTAATCCTTATTTACATGAATCGGTTAATCGGAATTTGCGCCATTATATGCAAATTGACGTGTTTGGGTACGCCTGTTTGCATGGATATTTGAACAAATTAATATCGGTTTACCCAAAAATCCCCCAATCGCAAACCCGCTGATCATCCTCAGCCCATCCTATTCAATACGCAGCCGCCCCAACCGACAGAACCTGAAAAATTGTCAACAATCCAAGCCATCTTATTTTTAAAGCGGTGCTATAATTCTCTGAACCAGATTTTTCAGACGACCCCTGCAAGGACCCTGACTTATGAACAATTCAGTCATCACTGTCATCGGCAAAGACCGCGTCGGCATCGTGTACGACGTTTCCAGAATTTTTGGCGGAAAACCAAATCAACATCCTCAATATCAGCCAGCAGCTGATGGACGATTTCTTCACCATGATTATCTTGGTGGATACCTCGAAATGCCCCAAATCGCGGCAGGAAATGCTGGATTTGTTTGCGGAAGAGAGCAAAAACTCGCGCTCGACATCCGCATGCAAAAACGAAGAAATCTTCCAAGCCATGCATCGCATTTGATTTTTAGGAACCTAAAATTATGTCATAAAAATTAGTTTTAATGTAGCTGAAGAGAAATCTGCACGGCTGGCTGTTTTAATTGATGCTGATAATGCGTCAGCGCAAACCATTGATGCGATTTTAGAAGAAACAACTAAATTCGTGAAGCTAATGGTAAAACGCATCTATGGTAACTTTGTTGGTGACAACGGTAAAATGGAAAGCTGTCATTAATGAGCATGCTATCAAACCTATGCAGCAATTCGCCCACACCACAGGTAAAAATGCCACTGACGGTTTTATGATTGTTGATGCGATGGATTTACTCTATACCGGCCGTTTTTGATGGTTTTTGTTTGGTATCTAGTGATAGTGACTTTACTGCACTGGCTATCCGCTGAAGGAACAAGGTGTAACAGCTTTACGGTTTCGGCAAAAAGCAAACGCCTGAAGCTTTCCGTAATGCGTGCAGCCAATTTATCTATGTAGAAAAACTTGATGCCTGAACCCGCACAAAAAGAAACAGTAACTCGATAAAACCACAGAAACCAGCAGAGAAACAGATTCAAACAGCTCTCCCGAAAATGCTCAAGCTCAACCGAAAAATTGCCGAACAATTTGAGCGACAAACTACCGTTGGAAACTATACATAAAAATTTTCGAACATGCGGATAGTGAATGGATGGCTATGATCTGCATTCGGTGCCACTTGGAAACGCTTGCAGGTAGATTTTGACCCACGTAATTACGGGTTGTAAGAAATTTTACCGATTTAGTAAAATATTCTGATGTGTTTGATTACGAGATGCGAAAAACTGCTGAAGGCACGCAAGAGCATATGTATGTCAAGCTTTAAAGTCTAATCGAAGGTCGTCTAAAAATATTTTTTTCAGACGACCTGCAAGAAAAGGCCGAGTCCCATGAACAATTTCCACAGTAATGAGATACTTTGAAACCGTCAAAATGGTTGCCGACCAGCATTTCGACGTCCGCACTATTACCATAGGCATTGATTTGTACGACTGTATCAGCACCGACATCGATGTGTTGAACCAAAACATTTTACAACAAAAATCACCACCGTCGGCAAAGATTTGGTCGCTACGGCGAAACACCTTTCCGCCAAATACGGCGTGCCGATTGTGAATCAGCGCATTTCCGTCACGCCGATTGCTCCAAATCGCGGCGGCAACCAAAGCCGATTCTTACGTCAGCGTGGCGCAGACTTTGGACAAGGCAGCCAAAGCCATCGGCGTGTCGTCTTTTATCGGCGGCTTTTCCGCGCTGGTGCAAAAAGGCATGTCGCCTTCAGACGAGGTGTTAATCCGCTCCATTCCCGAAGCGATGAAGACCACCGACATCGTGTGCAGCTCCATCAATATCGGCAGCACGCGCGCCGGTATCAATATGGATGCGGTCAGACTGGCGGGCGAAACCATCAAACGCACGGCTGAAATCACGCCCGAAGGTTTCGGCTGCGCCAAAATCGTCGTGTTCTGCAACGCAGTGAAGACAACCCGTTTATGGCGGGCGCGTTTCATGGCTCTGGAGAGGCGGACGCCGTCATCAACGTCGGCATATCGGGGCCGGGCGTGGTCAAAGCCGCGCTGGAAAATTCGGACGCGGTCAGCCTGACCGAAGTCGCCGAAGTTGTGAAGAAAACCGCCTTCAAAATCACCCGCGTGGGCGAACTCATCGGCCGCGAAGCCTCGAAAAATACTGGGCATCCCGTTCGGCATTCTCGATTTATCGCTGGCACTGACCCCCGCCGTCGGCGACTCGGTGGCACGCATCCTCGAAGAAAATGGGTTTGGCGTTTGCGGTACGCATGGCACGACGGCTGCCTTGGCATTGCTGGAACGATGCCGTGAAAAAGGCGGCATGATGGCTTCCAGCGCGGTCGGCGGCCTGAGCGGCGCGTTTATCCCTGTTCCGAAGACGAAGGCATGATTGCCGCCGCCGAAGCAGGCGTGCTGACGCTGGACAAACTTGAAGCGATGACCGCCGTCTGCTCGGTCGGGCTGGACATGATTGCTGTTCCCGCGATACGCCCGCGCACACGATTTCCGGCATTATCGCCGACGAAGCCGCCATCGGCATGATCAACAGCAAAACCACCGCCGTGCGCATCATTCCGGTAACGGGCAAAAACCGTCGGCGACAGCGTCGAGTTTGGCGGCCTGCTGGGCTACGCGCCCGTGATGCCGGTTAAAGAAGGTTCGTGCGAAGTGTTCGTCAACCGCGGCGGCAGGATTCCCGCGCCGGGTGCAGTCGATGAAGAACTGATTGTTTAATCGCATAAAAGGTCGTCTGAAAACTTGCAATGCTTGTTTTCAGACGACCTTTGCTTTATTTGAGACTGTATTTTCAGACGACCTATAAACCCAATTCCCTGAGGAAGCGCACGTCGTCCGCCCAGCCTGATTTGACCTTGACCCAAACCTTTTGAAAAACACTTTAGTATCAAACAGTTTTTCCATATCGAGGCGGGCTTCGGTAGAGATCAGCTTCTCCCGCCTTTGCCAATTAAGATGGCTTTTTGGCTGTCTTTATCGACCATCACGGCGATGTAGATTCGGTAGAGGCCGTTTTCCTCTTCTTTTCGAATTGTTCGATTTCCACATTCATGGCGTAGGGCAGCTCTTCGCCGAGGTAGCGGAACAGTTTTCGCGCACGATTTCGGTGGCGAGGAAACGGCTGGAACGGTCGGTCACCATTTCTTCCGGATACATCGGCACGCTTTTGGGGGCAGGTAAGGTCTGAGGCGCGCGAGCAGGTTGGCGATGCCCAATCCGGTGTTTGGCGCCGACGGTTTCATGCCCTGCAAATTTGAATTCTGCGCTGATTTGGTCGATAAATTCCTGCAAACCGCTGCTGCCCGCTTTGTTTTTGTCGATTTTGTTGATGACGAGGATGACGGGCGTGTTTGTCGGCAGTTGTTTCATCACGATGCGGTCGGCATCGGTAAAGCGCATGGCTTCGACGACGAAAAACGACGGCATCGACGCCGCTCAACGCTTCGGTGACGTTTTGACTGAGGCGGTCGTTCAGGGCGTTGCGGTGTTTGGTCTTTGGAAGTCGGGGTATCGACGAAAACGAATTGGGCGGTGTCGTCGGTGTAATGCCGGTAACGCGGTTGCGCGTGGTTTGGGCTTTTTGCTGGTGATGCTGATTTTTGTCCGATAAGGTGGTTCATCAGCGTGGATTTGCCGACGTTGGGGCGGCTGACGATGGCGACGAAGCCGCAGCGGTAGTCGGTGGGATGGCTGGATTCGTTTTGCAGGAAGGTTTCGATGTCCATGATGGCTTTCTTGTTTGAAGTTTCAGACGACTTTTTGTATCCATAGGTCGTCTGAAAAATAAATCCGACTATTTTTGCTTTTTCAAAGGGATGGTGTTGCTCGAGCCATTGCAGCGCTTCTTTGGCAGCTTTCGCTGCTCGGCAACTTCGCGGCTGCTGCCTTGTGCTTTGCAGATGAAACCCAGTTCGCCCAAGTCGCATGAAATCAGGAACATACTGTCATTGGCATGACCGATTTGTTCTTCGATACGGTATTTGGGTAGGGCAAGGCGGCGGGCTTGGAGGGCTTTGCAGGGCGGTTTTGTTGTCTTTGCCCTGCGTCTTGAAATCGGCGCGTTTGACGCGTTCGGCGAACAAGTGCCGCACCACTTTCTCCGCCTCGGCGAAATCCGCATCAAAGCTGACGGCGGCAAACATCGCTTCCATAGCATCGGCAAGGGATGGAGGGTCGTCTGAATCCGCCGCTTTTCAACTCGCCCGCGCCCAAAATAAAGCCCGTCACCGACATTCATTTCCGAGCGATTTCCGCCAACACGCTTTCATTGACCAAGCTCGCGCGCAAACGCGACAACTCGCCTTCGGTCAGTTTGGGGAACGCGTCAAACAACATTTTAGCGACGGTGTAGTTCAAAATCGAATCGCCGACAAACCTCAAAACGCTCGTTGTTTTTCGCATGGTAGCTGCGGTGGTCAGCGCCTGCAAAAAGCGCGGTATCTTTGAAATGGTAACCCAGTTTATTCTGAATGGCGGCATGCGCCTGCTGTTTTTAAATCACATCTGTTTCTCATGAGGGACGTTTGTCTTTCTTCTGCTTCGGCGTATCGGGTGGGAGGCGGCAAAATTCAGCCTCCCAAACCAACCCGAATGCGTTTCGGCACTTCATGCAAATACGGAAACACTTTAGGTTGTGAATAGTCGTCTGAAACACAGTTCAGCGCGTTTCAGACGACCAGCATTGTACCATCAAACCATAAGCGGCAAATATAGGATTAACTTTTAAACCAGTACTGGCGTTACCTCGCCTTGCCGTACTATCTGTACCGTCTGCGGCTTCGTCGCCTTGTCCTGATTTAAAAGTTAATCCACCATAAAGATACACGGTCAGAGGCTGCCCCTAATCACGATAAAATCCGCACAATTTTTACGGCATGCACACACGCAATGAATAAATTTGCCCCAAGCCCTCTCAGCTGCCCTCGACCGCTGCATCGTGACCAATACGGTAGCCAAACAAGGCGAACTCGTCGGCTTCCTCTACCGCGAAGCCCCTGTTTTCGAAAAACGACAGCGGGCTGGCGTTTCTTCAGCGGCGACGAAACCGACGAATACACCGACGATCCCTGACAATTTCAGCGTCGTCAGCCTTTCCGAAATCACTCAGTCCAATCCCGCCATCGCCGCGCTGATAACCCAACCCGAAGGCAGCGCATGGGAAATCGGCGAGACGGCGAGTTTCAAGCCGCTGCCGACTGGCAGCCGCAGGAATAAATCCCCCAATATCGTTTTCAGAAAAGCCAAACGTCGTCTGAAAACCCGTTTACCGCTCAAAATACAAGGAAACACCATGAACATCATCGCCCCGAACCTGGACGGCGCACACCTGCGCATCGGCATCGTCAAGGCCCGCTCTTTTACCAACGAAATCGGCAGCGAAATGCTCAAAGTCTGCTGCCGCACCCTGCAAGAATTGGGCGTAGCCGACAACAACATCACCGTCGCCACCGTACCCGGCGCGCTCGAAGTGCCGCTCTGTCCTGCAAAACATGGCAGCCTCCGAGCAATACGACGCGCTGATTGCCATCGGCGTCGTCATCCGCGGCGAAACCTACCACTTCGAACTCGTTTCCAACGAATCGGTTCAGGCGTAACCCGTGTCGGACTCGACTACAACATCCCATCGCCAACGCCATCCTGACCACCGAAAACGACGAACAAGCCGTCGCGCGCATTGAAGAGAAAAGCCGCCGACGCCGCCAAAGTCGCCGTCGAGTGCGCCAACCTCGTCAACCGTCTGATCGAAGAGCAGTTTGACGACGAAGAAGAATAAGCCCGAACGCGAAAGCCCCTTAGCTTTGCCGCATTCCGGTTTCGCCCCGCCTGTCGGACAAACCGTTTTTCAGACGACCCGTCATCCGACAGAGGTCGTCTGAAACATTCTATTACCGCACCACCGTGCCGCCAACGAAGGAATCCCCATGAAAAACCCCACGCCGCCGCGCCCGCGAGTTAGCCGTACAAGCCCTCTACCAAGCCGGCATCAACAACACCGCCGCCCCCGAAATCGCTAAAAACATCCAAGACCAGCCCGACTTCGCCAAAGCGGACGAAGAGCTGTTCAACAAACTCTTCTTCGGCACGCACACCCATGCCGCCGAATACATCCAGCAAATCCGCCCCCTGCTCGACCGCGACGAAAAAGACCTCAGCCCCATCGAACGCGCTGTCCTGCTGATGGCATGCCACGAATTGAGCGCGATGCCCGAAACCCCTACCCCTGTCATCATCAACGAAGCCATCGAAGTGACCAAAACCTTCGGCGGCACCGACGGACATACAATTCGTCAACGGCATCCTCGACAAACTCGCCGCCCAACTGCGCCCGAACGACCCGAAACGCGGCAACGCGTAATTTAATATGAAAACTTCCCTCCAACTTCTAACCGCCGCCGCTCTGATGTTGTCGACACAGGCATTTGCCAAAACCCCGCCTCCCGGCGTTTACATGACCATGGATTCGCAGCTTGTCGGTATCCTGGCAAATGGCAGCTATTGCATGGTTGTGCAAAACGAGGTCAAAAACGGCCGCTGGCAAAAACACCAAACAGCCCTAAAGCTGGACGACAACAAAACGGTCATCTCCGATGAGGGCAGCGACGGCTACGCGCCTCAACGGCGAACCGGTCATGCTCATGAACGGCGGCAACACTGCCGGCATGTGTGCCACCATCAAAGAACACGCCGACAGAAAACGGCATACCCAACCGTAAACCGGAAGCAACTCTTTCACCGCTTTCGCTCCCCCATGCAAAAAGGTCGTCTGAAAACCCAAATTCGGTTTTCAGACGACCTTCTCTTTTGTCAGGGATATTGTATAAAGAATTTGTCAAAAATCAGCGGTAATATAGTGGATTAAATTTAAATCAGGACAAGGCGACGAAGCCGCAGACAGTACAGATAGTACGGCAAGGCGAGGCAACGCCGTACTGGTTTAAAGTTAATCCACTATATCGTAATGAATGACGATTGCTTGAGTTAAATCTAGCCCGCACGTTATCGGATTGTGTTAACCTTACGCTAGACTTGATGATAGTTAACATTCTAGGGTTTTTGGTTCCCTTTGTTTATTAATTATCTCAAGCCAGGGTTCCCGCACCATCATCGCTTCATTTTCTTCCATAAATGCTTCGGGATGCAGTTTGTCCCCCGCAACAATAAGAACCCGAACATTCTCACTCTTGTATTTTTAAGGATTAAACAATGAAATCGCTCAAAAACGTTCCTTATTTGGGGCATTGTGGTTTTGGTCGGCGTAGCGTCCTTTACCACTTTGGCCATCAGTCAGGGGCGAGCAGGTCAGCGCGGTATGGATGGTCACCGCCGCCGTATCGGTGTACTGCATCGCCTACCGTTTTTACAGCCTCTACATCGCCAAAATATGTGATGCAGCTTGATCCGAACCGCCTCACGCCCGCCGAGCGGCACAATGACGGTTTGGACTATGTGCCGACACACAAAGGCGTATTGTTCGGACACCACTTTGCTGCGATTGCGGGCGCAGGCCCGTTGGTCGGTCCCTGTGCTGGCTGCGCAAATGGGTTATCTGCCGGGTACGCTGTGGATTATCTTCGGCGTAGTGTTTGCCGGCGCGGTACAGGACATGATGGTCTTGTTCGTCTCCATGCGCCGCGACGGTAAGTCTTTGGGCGATATCGTAAAACAAGAACTCGGCACCGTCCCCGGCGTGATCGCGTCCATCGGTATTTTGATGATTATGGTCATCATCATGGCGGTGTTGGCGCTGATTGTGGTGAAAGCACTGGTTCACAGCCCGTGGGGTACGTTTACGATTGCCGCCACCATGCCGATTGCGCTGTTTATGGGTATTTACACCCGCTATATCCGTCCGGGCAAAATCGGCGAGATTTCCATCGTCGGCTTTATCCTGCTGATGCTGGCGGTCATTTACGGCGACACGTGGCGCACAGCTCCATCGGTCATTGGTTTGACTCTTGACGGCATCCAACTCACTTGGGCGATTATGATTTACGGTTTCGTGGCTTCGGTATTGCCGGTATGGCTGCTGCTGACCCCGCGCGACTATCTCTACCTTCCTGAAAAATCGGTACGATTGTCGCCCTCGCCATCGGGCATCCCTCATCGTCAGCCCCTGCGCTGCAAATGCCTGCCGTGACCCACTTTATCGACGGCTCCGGTCCGGTATTCTCAGGCGCATTGTTCCCGTTCCTCTTCATTACCATCGCCTGTGGTGCGGTTTCGGGCTTCCATGCGCTGATTTCTTCCGGTACCACGCCGAAAATGCTGGAAAACGAAACCCACGTCCGCATGATCGGTTACGGCGGTATGATTATGGAAAGCTTTCGTGGCGATTATGGCCTTGGCTGCCGCGTCATCGCTTGATCCCGGCGTGTATTTCGCCATGAACAGTCCTGCCGCCCTAATCGGTACCGATGCCAATACCGCCGCCGAAGTGATTACCACCAAGCTGCAATTCCCTGTCGATGCTGCAACCCTGCTGCACACCGCCAAGGAAGTGGGCGAAAACACCATTCTGTCCCGTGCGGGCGGTGCGCCAACCCTCGCAGTCGGTATGGCACACATCATGAGCCGCCTGATTCCGGGCGAAGCCATGATGGCATTCTGGTATCACTTTGCCCTGTTGTTTGAAGCCTTGTTCATCCTGACCGCCGTCGATGCCGGTACGCGCGTCGCACGTTTCATGATTCAAGACTTGGGCAGTATCTTCTACAAACCTTTCGGCAACACCGACTCCATCCCTGCCAACCTGATTGCGACCTTCTTTCGCCGTGGCATTGTGGGGCTACTTCCTCTACACCGGCGTGACCGACCCGTTGGGCGGCATCAACTCGCTCTGGCCTTTGTTCGGCATCGCCAACCAAATGCTGGCAGGCGTAGCCTTGATTATGTGTGCCGTTGTGCTGATTAAGATGAAACGCGACCGTTATGTCTGGGTGGCACTCGTTCCTGCCGTCGGCGTACTGTTTGTAACCTGCTACGCCGGTCTGCAAAAACTGTTCCACAGCGACCCGCGCGTCAGCTTCCTCGCCCATGCCGGCAAATACAGCGACGCATTGGCTAAAAACGAAGTCCTCGCACCCGCTAAAGACATCGGCGAAATGGCGCAAATCATCTTCAACGACAAAATCAATGCCGGCTTGACCGCATTGTTCCTCTCCGTCGTCGTCATCGTTGCCATCTACGGCGTACGTACCGCCATGAAAGCACGCAAAGTCGGCTGGCCGACCGCCAAAGAAATTCCGGCAGTGTACCGCGACGGCAAACAACCGGAGGCACAAGGTGAAGCGTAAACTCGCCGCTTGGTGGAAAACCGCCAAACTTACCGCCAACCTCATGGCAGGTGTGCCCGATTATGAAAACTACGTTGCCCAACAGCGCAAAGCATAATCCCAACGCCCCCGTCATGACCGAGCTGCACTCAAGACTATTGCTGCAAACGCCGCTGCGGCGCAAACGGCGGAAGATGTTGTTAATCGCTTAAAAAGGTTGAAAAAAGGTCGTCTGAAAGTTTGAACTGCACCCCAAAAAGTTGGACACATCCCTCCAACTCACAAGGTGCAGTTTTTATGAGCAAATATACATTACACTTTCAAATACCAAGCCGTACTCCACTACCTCGCATATACGCAGCCAACAGCGTACCGCAGACCACTACGGCATTTCCGAACCCACCTGAGACGATGGATAGCGCGCCTATCAAGAAGGCGGTATCGGCGCACCTGAACATCCCCAATCCAAAAACCATGCCCCAACATCGAACCCTTCATCGCAGATAAACCCGACCAAGAAAAACACAGGCAGAGCTTATTGAAGAACTGTGCTATATGCGCGCAGAGGTCGCCTACCTAAAGGAGTTAAAAGCCCTCAGCCAAAAAGCGGACCGAAAAAGGACAAAGCCAAACCGTCCAAACACTGAGGGCGCAACACCCGCTCAAATACCTGCTGCACATCGCAAACCCTGCCCAAAAGCAGCTTTTACTACTCACCAAGACCGGCCTAATCCCGACGAAGCCGACAAAGCCCTCCTTTGTCGAAACCTACCGGCGGCATAAAGGACGCTACGGACAAAGGCGCATTGCCGCCGCATTAGATTGGAACCGCAAAAGCGGCGCGGTTGATGAAGCAGTTGGAACTGAAAGCCCTCATACGGGCGAAAAAGCCTACCGCCATCCCGCCATGGGCGAGATATCGGAACACCCTCCTCAAACGCCGGTTCAAAGCCCGAAAGCCCAACGAAAAATGGCTGACCGACGTTACCGAACTCAAAGGGAAGGACGGCAAACTGTACCTCTCGCCAATCTTGGGACTTGTTCAACCGCGAGATCGTCGCCTACGCCATGAGCCGCAGAGCCGACAGCGAAATGGTGAAGGAAATGCCTCGAAAAAGCCGCCCCCGTCTGACTGATAAAGGAACGATGCTTCATTCGGACCAAGGTGTGCTGTACCGTACGGCGGGGTATAGGGAATTGCTTGCGGAGCATTCCATGGTTCAAAGCATGTCGCGAAAGGCGAACTGTTGGGACAATGCGCCGATGGAAAGCTTCTTTGCGGTGTTAAAGACGGAGTGTTTCTATAACGCAGGAGAATTGACGGTGGATGAATTGATGAAGCAGATAGATGACTATATGGATTACTACAACCGGGAGCGTTGCAGTTTGAAATTGAAAAAGCTGAGTCCTGTCGCATACAGAACCCAGCTTACAGAGTGCCTGAATAGGCTTTTATGAGTGTCCAAGATTTGGGGGCCAGTTCAAGTTTTCAGACGACCTTTTTATATTACAATATTGGCATTTTTAAAATCGGCATAGGCAAATACCGTCAGTTGATCCAATTTCCGCCAAAGCGCAACCCGGCAGCGTCGCAGTTTGAGTCCAACTGGAAAACTGCCCTATCTTGCGCAAAGCCGATTCGAATCTACCCGATTCCAATCCATCCATTACATTTTTACCACCTGCTTAAGGACAAGACATGAAAAAGCATCATTGCGACATTGGTCGGCATCGCCGCATTGGGAGGAGCAACCGTTGGCGGTGGCATTTATGCCGACAACAAATTGAAACAGGAATACTATTTCCAAAACAATCCCGATGCCGACAAACGCCTGAAAATCACTCTGGATAAATTCGACATGGGCCTCACTTCGGGTAAAGCTTTCAGCGGAGGCGACATCACGCCGACTTGTGCCATCAGGACACAAAAATTCTCAATACGCGGCGAGGACATCATCACCCGCGGTCTGAACGGCTACACCATCCAAACCAAACTCTATCTGATTGGAGATGACAATAAAGAAATATTCCGATTGGACGGCAATACCGTGCTTTCTTGGGGTGGCGAATTAGAGGGCAAACTGACCGCACCGGCAGGCTCATTAAACATCGATTCCGACGAAGTCAAATGGGAAACGGCGACTTTTGGCTGTCAAAGGCTACAAATCCGACCATCAGTACCATCTCGATAATTTCAAATTTCGAATGGCCCGGCATGACTGCCTCACACCCTGACAAACCTGATAGCCCGGGATACCAATTTAGTTTGAAAAACGTTAAATATCAGGCCGATATGGAAAAAGGTGACACCACTGCATTGCGCAACGGTACATCCCTCTTCACCGTAGACTCTGCCGCATTCAAAATGGGAACCAAACCTTTGATTTCTCTGTCGACAAAATCAAAGCAGGAAGCGAAACAGTCTGCAAAAAGACAACAAATACGCTATGGAAGGACAAAGCGAAGTCGAAAACTTCCGCATCAACAACATCAAATTCGACCGCATCCATTACAACTTCAACCTCCGCGATATCAATGGTGAAGGTATCGACCGCATCAATAAATTCTTCGACCGTCAAGCGTAAAGAGTGCGTCGATATGAACAGCCCCGACACAAAAAAAGAACTGATGGAAGCCGCAAAAACCTTTTTAAAAACCGGCATCAAATTCGACTCAAAAGGCAATCAAATCTACTTGAACAACAGCGCGGTCAAAGCCGACGCAGACGCCTCCATTCCGCCTATCGAATATAAAAACGACGAGCAGCTTCAACAAGACCTCCTCAGTAAGCTGAAATACAACGTCAACGCGGAGGTCGATAAAAACTTCATCAGAGAAGTGCTCAAACTGGCTTCTCAATACGATCCCAATATCAAAGAAAGCGATTTGGACAACGTCGTCAAAGAAATGGCAACCGCGCTCAATGCCGAAGTCACCGAAGACAAGCTGATTATCAAACGCAGCCAATAATCCGCCGGCAAACCTGTTAGAAAATATAGGGGATTAAATTTAAATCAGGACAAGGCGACGAAGCCGCAGACAGTACAGATAGTACGGAACCGATTCACTTGCTGCTTCAGCACCTTTAGAGAATCGTTCTCTTTGAGCTAAGGCGAGGCAACGCCGTACTGGTTTAAAAGTTAATCCACTATACCGACAGGTTTCGCATTTACCCATAGCAAAAGGTCGTCTGAAATTTTCAGACGACCTTTTTGCTCACGGAGATAGGCATCGCAAACCCGCCATCCCCAACAATTCACGCAGTCATTAACGCTGATTGCAAGAAGTGTCTACTTTGTTGCCATAAGGATCAACGAAGCTGAAGAAGGCTTGGCTGCCTTTTTGATGCCATTCCGCACCTTTACCGAACAAGCCGCGGTTGGAAACATAACGCTCGCCGGAACCGGAAACCGCAGAAGACAAGACAGCACGTTTGTCATCCAGGCTCAACTCGACGCGGTTGGTGTCCAGATTGCGTACAGTCACAGACAAACCGTTTTCACACTCAAAAGATTGGGGCGAACGGCGGTCGCTAGACTGACCACGATCATCATAGTTGCGATCTCCATGGTCATGACGGTGCTCGTGGCGAGGAGCATCATTATCATCATAATCAGGGGCAGCACAAGCGCCCAAGGACAAAACAGCCGCTACGGCCAATACAGCTTTAAGCTTTCATATTAATACTCCTGAAAAATGTGGAACTGCATAACAGTCGTTCCATGTTATAAACATCCTTATAGTCCAGCAAGGGAGCTTACCCCTAATTTACCTGCACGCCCCCGAATGTAGCTTTTTCCAAAGCTCCGTAGTTTTTCTGCAAACATTAAAACTTCCCTCAACCATTGCTTCACACTTACCCGACCGTCCGAGGTCGTCTGAAAACAAAAAAACCGCCCGCGAAAATCATCGCGAGCGGCAATCCATTGAGAGCATTACAAAATATGAAAACATTACCGCTGACGGGCTTTGAAGCGGGGATTGCTTTTACAGATGACGTAAACTTTACCTTTTGCGTCGAACGATTTGACAATCGCGATGGCGCTTTTTCGCTGTTTTCAATGAAGACAAAACCTGCATTATTTATCCTTTCTAAAAGACGAAATCATAGATTGGAACCTTTGGTTGAACTTGCTGGCGCGGCCTTCGATATTCACATTGCGCTGTTTGCCCGTATAGACGGGATGCGAAGCGAAGACGTATCCAAAGAAAAATAAAGGATATTCTTTTACCATCGTTCCAAACCATCGTTTTGCCGTGTGTATCCGCACAAGAACGGATCAGCCAGCCTTCATTGGCACCACTGTCGTAAAAAGCACAGTACGGTAATTTTTCAGGTGGATATTCGCTTTCATCATTCCTCCGATAAATGTTATGGTATAACATTATACATCATAAACTTTAAAACACAACCCCGAAAAAAGGTCGTCTGAAAACGCAGACCATATTCAGACGACCTTCACATTGCTACAATACGGGCTTCCACTCCAATCCAAAGGCACATCATGCCGCTTTTCCACGTCGAACCCTCCCTGTCTTACACTCCAGCAAAACCGTGTAGGCATCCTCCTCCTCAATCTCGGCACGCCCGATGCCCCGACCGCCGCCGCCGTCAAACCATATCTTCGAGAATTTCTATCGGACCAACGCGTCGTCGAACTGCCCAAACCACTTTTGGCAGCCGATTTTGCATGGCTTGGTCCTGACACTGCGTCCCAAGAAAAGCGCACATGCTTACGCCAAAATCTGGTTTTGAACAGGCTCTCCGCTTGCCGTCTATACCCAACGTCAAGCAGATGCCCTCGCCAAAGCCATACCCGACACCATCGTCCGCCATGCCATGACCTATGGCAACCCGGGCATCGAAACCGTCCTTGCCGAAATGAAAGCCCAAGGCGTAGGCAGATTGCTGATTGTCCTTTATATCCGCAATACGCCGCCTCCAGCACCGGCGCGGCATTAGACAAAGTGTTCCAACAACTGCTGAAGCAGCGCAATCAAATGAGCCTGCGTACCGTTTCGCGTTTTTACGACGACGCAGCCCTATATTGATGCCATGAAACAACACATTGAAGCATATTGGAAAGAACACGGACGCGGCGAGAAACTCATGTTGAGCTTTCACGGCATTCCGCAAAAATTACGACGACGGCGACCCTTATCCCGACGAATGCCGCCATACCGCGAAACTTCTTGCCCAAGCGACTCAACCTAAACGAGCAAGAATACATCGTTTCCTTCCAAAGCCAATTTGGCAAAAGCAAAATGGGTGACGCCCAGCACGCAGGCCCTGTTTGACCAACTGCCCAAACAAGGCGTCAGCAAATTAGATGTATTCTGTCCGGCTTTATGGCGGATTGTCTGGAAACCATGGAAGAGATTGCCATCGCGGGGCGCGAACAATTTCACGCAGCCGGAGTGCAAAGAATACCGCTACATCCCCTGCTTGAACGACCACCCCGCATGATTCTCGCCCTGACCGAACTGGTCAAAAACAACCTGCAAGGCTGGCAATAACCGGATACATCATCCGACAAGGGATATTGGTGATCACTGATGGACTTTAAAACCCAAACCAAGCTGCGACAGCATCCTCATTTAAAACCTATCTGCGGTTTTCCACTGAAAGCGTTACATTTGATTTAAGTCTAAGGTCGTCTGAAAAATCTGTTTTCAGACGACCTTTATTGTATTATCGATAAACAGACCACACCGATAAAAAGGACACATCATGACCACAACATATTGGCGGCTGCACTTTTTACCCTGTCCGTCCACAGCACCTTTGCCGCCGATGCTGCCCAAATGACGCAAGGCCAAAAATTTATGAAGCAACTGCGCCGCCTGCCACGGTAAAAAGGGGGAAAGGCAGGGGAACCATGTTTCCCCTCTTTACCAATCAGACTATATTATGAAAAACCGCAGGTATTGCTGCAAAAGCATGACCAAAGGCATCAACGGTCCCATCAAAGTCAACGGTAAACCTTACAACGGCTTTATGCCCGCAACCGCCATCAACGATGCCGATCTCGCTGCCGTTGCCACCTATATCATGAATGCGTTTAACAACGGCGGCGGTACCATTACCGAAAAAGACGCCAAACAGGCTAAAGCGATAAGGCATCCATACATAAAGGTCGTCTGAAACCGAGATTTCGGGTTTCAGACGACCTTTTTCCTTCTACTGAACTGTTTTTAAACCGCTTCCGCTTCTTCCCGCGAGGAAACCGCGCAGTTTTTGCATGGCTTTGGCTTCGATTTGGCGGATGCGCTCGGCAGACACGCCGTATTCGGCTGCCAGCTCGTGCAGGGTCAATCCGCCATCGTCTTGCAGCCAGCGGCTTTCTACGATGCGGCGGCTACGGTCGTCCAGTTGAGCTATGCGTTTTGCAAACCTTCGGTTTTGCAGGGCGTAATGGGCTTGTTTGGACAGTTGGCGGCTGAAACCGGCATCGGTCGGCAAGCCAGTCGATGGGGGCGAGCTGTCTTCGTCATCGTTGTTGTCCGCCATGATGAGCGATGTCGTGTCCGGTCATGCGTTGTTCCATTTCCATGACTTTCGGACAATTTGACGCCCAAATCATCAGCGATGTCTTGCGCTTCTTTCGGAGACAAGGCATTCAGGTTTTACGCATACTGCGCAGATTGAAGAACAGTTTGCGTTGCGGTTTGCGTGGTCGCTACGCACCGGTCGCCAGTTGCGCAGGATAAATTCGTGAATTTCGGCCTTAATCCAGTGTGCGGCGAATGAAAAACAGGCGCGCGCCACGGCTGGGTTCGTAGCGTTTGACCGCTTTCATCAGTCCGATGTTGCCTTCTTGGATAAGGTCGGCTTGGTTCAGGCCATAGCCGTCGTAGCCTCGTGCAATGGATACGACGACGCGCAAATGGGAAAGGATGAGTTGTTTGGCGGCGTTAAGGTCGCCTTTTTCGCCGACGCTCCGCGAGTTGGCTTTCTTCTTCGGGCGTCAACATGGGAATGCTGTTGACTTTGTATGAATGTATTGCTCAAGGCTGCCGTTGCCGCTGTGGATGACGGGTAATGCAAAGGCGTTATTCATGAGAGTTGCTTTCCTTTATATGATGTAGAGACTATTGTTTACTTGTTGTTTGCCGTGCAGTATATCACTGCCTGTTGCCCCTATCGTATGCTGTCAAATGCCTTTTTCTGTAAAAAGACTGTTTGATAGGTGGATGCTTTTTTTGAAATTCGATTGATTTTGAAAAATTTGACTGTTTTACTGGGAATAAGTTCAGTATATTACAAACATTCTTGTATGTAAATATTAAAAATTCAAGAAAAACGGTCTTATAAAAAGACCGCTTTTTCAAACTTAATCTACTTTTTCCTGATTAAAAAAACAGTATGATGGCAATGATTGACAACACTCCGATCAGCCACAGCGAACCGCCTGCCTTCATATAGGGAGTTTCGCCGACATAGCCTTTGATATGCTCCCTTCCAAGACGGCATCGGTATTGGGTTCGCTCTCGGCGATGATGCTGCCTTTGGGAGAAATAATGGCGGTTGCGCCGGTATTGGTGGCACGAACCATATAGCGTCCAAGCTCCATCGCGCGGGCTTGGGATTGCTGGAGCTGTTGGTACATGGCGTTGAATCGCCATACCACGCCATATTGCTGACGTTGGCAAGCAGCGTAGCGTTTTTGGCGGTAGCAATAAGTTCGTCGCCAGCCGTCTTCATAGCAGATATTGAAGGCAACTTTTGATCTTTCATCGTCAAGGGAGCCTGCCCCTGCTCCGCCGCGACGGAAATCGGCAAGCGGGCATATTCATCATTTTGTACAACGGTTCGGTCAAAAGGGCAACGGTTTGTATTCGCCAAAGGGAACCAGATGATTTTTGGCGTAATACGGGAGGTCGTCTGAAATATCATCGTAGTCGCTCAAATTGATTACGGCGTTTTCGTATCCGCTGCCGTCGGCTGTGTATTGACCGATACCGACGGCCAACGCGCTGCCGTTCGTACGCGCCTGCTCGGCAAACTGGGTCAGGATGTTTTCCGGCAAATCCTGACGCATCACGGGCAGAGCGGTTTCCGGCAGGATAACGATGTCGGCGGATGTTTTGCTGATTTGACCGTAGTATTTCTGAATGGTGGGAACGACTTGTTCTTCATTCCATTTCAGGCTCTGCTCGATATTGCCCCTGCACGAGCGCGACGGTACTGGTGCTGCCGTCGGGTTTGGTAAAGTCGGTTTGCTGGGCGATATAGCCGACGGTACACAGCACGACAATCATGCACATCGGCAGCAGGCGTTGTTTCAGACGACCCGTATTGTCAATCAGCAACACCAGCCACGCGCTGACAAAATGCCGTCGCCAGCGTCACCAGATGAATACCGCCCAAAGGCGCAAAGCCGGCAAGCGGGCTTTCTTTGACGATTTGGGAATAGCCGATTGCCCCCAGCCGAAGCCGGTCAACAGGCGTTCGCGGGCAAATTCCGCCAGCGTCCACAAAAATCGGCAAAAACGATGCCGACCTTAACCCAACGCGGCAGATGAAATTTCTTCCACAACCAAAAACAGGCGGCGGGATACAGCGCAGAAACGCCGGCAGCAGGAAAGTCAGCGGAATCGCGTATAAATTAGGCAGGCCGGAAAACATCGTGCAGCGCGGTATGTATCCAATAAAACTGCGCCGTATAAGCAATCAGCCCAAACAGATAGGCGGTGGAAACAGCGAAGCGCGGACGCAGTTCAATCAGTCGGATCAGCGCGCCAAACAGCAAAGGCATCAGCCAAAAATGGTAATAAGGCGCGAAAGTCAACGGCGTGGCGGCGGCAATCAGGATCACCAGCGGCCAGTACAGCACAGGATGCTGCCAATATTGTTCGAGTTTGCGGAAAATGTTCATTGCAGAGAAAAAGAAAATAAGAGGTCGTCTGAAAAATACAGCTTCAACAAAAGTTAAACCATTTTCAGACGACGTATCGATTGTTTAGTCTTTTTGAAACAGCTTCATCAAAAGGCAGCGCAACGGCGCAGGCGACGGCACGGCAATCAGCCCGACGGCAAGGTTGGCGACATGCTCCATCAAGCCGCTGTCCCAATGTTGCGTGTAAGAAATCATGCAAAAAGCCCAAGTTGTGGATAATCAGACCGCCGCCGACAAGGAACATGGCAAGCGTACCCACCACGCTCAAACCGCGCATGAACCAAGGCATAAAGGCAATCAAGCCCCGTCCGACCGTTTGGATGCCCGTGCTTTTCGACGCATCAGCAGTATACCGAAGTCGTCGAGTTTGACGATAACGCCGACCAAACCGTACACAAAAGCGGTCAGTACCGATGCCGATTGCCGTCATCACCAGCGAACGGGTCATCAGATCGTATTTTTCAACCACGCCCAAAGCAATAATAATGATCTCGGCAGACGGGATGAAATCCGTACGAATCGCGCCTTTAATCTTGGTTTTTCGTCCAGCGTTTCGGCGGCAGCCTCCTCGTCTTCATGCGCTTCGTGGCGGTGAAACTTATGCAGCAGCTTTTCCACGCCCTCGAAACACAAATAAATCCCGCCTATCATCAATAAAGGCGTAATCAGCTTCGGCAAGAAGGCAGACAGCAGCAAAGCCAGCGGCACCAAAATCAGCTTGTTCACCAAAGAACCTTTCGCCACCGCCCAAATAATCGGCAGCTCGCGTTCCGCCGACACGCCGGTAACCTGATTCGCATTAAGCGCCAAATCATCGCCGACCACGCCCGCCGTTTTCTTGGCAGCCATTTTTGGTCATCAGGGCAACGTCGTCAAGACAGCGGTAATATCGTCCAAAAAGGGTGAAAAAGCGAGGCAAATGCCATGATATATTTCCGAAAAAGGGTCAGATTGAAGAAGCGGCTATTATAACCGAGAAAGTATGACGACCGAAGGCTTTCAGACGACCTTTAATGGAAATTAACGGAATTTGGCGCGGCTTAATTTGAAAAACCTGCCGCCTCGGCATCAGATATCGCTTGGGAAAGATTTGAATCGGATGGCAAGACAGCACTTCGCCAACTCAAAAAGGTCGTCTGAAAACCGCCCTCCTCTTTCTGAACTGCACCCCAAAAAGTTGGACATCCCTCTCAACTCACAAGGTGCAGTTTTTTATGAGCAGAGACCTTTGCAAAAAGCCCTTCCCCCGACAGACGAAACCCAAACACAGGTTTTCGGCTATTTCCCTCCCAATACCTCCTGATTTTACCCAAATACACCCCTAATCCTCCCCGGATACCCCATAATCAGGCATCCGAGCCGCCTTTTAGGCGCAAACAGGCGCACCTTAGCCTGTTAGCCGCTTTCAACAGGTTCAAACACATCGCCTTCAGATGGCTTTGCGCACTCACTTTGAGCAGACCAAAATAGGCTGCCCGGGCATAGCGGAATTTACGGTGCAGCGTCCCGAAGCTTGTTCGACCACTAACGGGTCTTTGACAAATAGCGGTTACGTTTGGTTTTGCGCTTCCGTCAGCGGACGGTTGCGGTGGGCTTTTGCGCATAATGCCGTCCAACAACTGATGTTCTTTCAGATGTTGCCGGTTTTCCTTACTGTCATAGCCTTTATCGGCATAGACGGTCGTACCTTCCCTCGGCAATGCCTTCCAACAAAGGCAACAGGTGGTTGCACTCATGTGTATTGGCTCCAAGCCGCCTAACGCTCCTCCAGCCCGGCCAAAATCGCACAATCCGGGCAGTCGTCTCCCGCGCAGGCATCGTGCCAACGTTGCAGCTCGGCCACCATGCCCTGCAAGCGTTCGATTTTGGCTTCCAGCTCGGCGATGTGCCGTGCGGTGAGCGTTTTCACTTCGCGGCTGGTACGCTGCGGGTTGTGTTGCAGGCTCAAAAGCTGCCCGATCTGCGGCAGCGAAAAGCCCACTTCCCGCGCATGGCGGATAAAGCGCAGCCGGGCAAGGTCGGCCTGTCCGTAGCGGCGGTAGCCCGCTTCGCTGCGCGCGGCCGGGGCGATTAGGCCGTGCTTTTCGTAGTCGCGGATTTGTTTGGCGGAAAGGCCGCTCTCGGCCGCGGCCTGGCTGATGTTCATCATGATGCTTGACCTTTACTTCGGGTAAAGCTTTATAGTGGCGGCACTTAGCGGGAAAGCAAGAGCAGACCCATCATTTCAGGTTACCTGAAAGCTTTGGCTGCAACGGGCTTTAAAACCTCAGCCTCATTCCAACAGAAAGGAAACCCTATGCAAACCATCACATTAAACATCGAAGGCATGACCTGCGGCGGCTGCGTGAAAAGCGTTACCAGCATCCTCGAAGGCGTAAACGGCGTGGACAAGGCCGAAGTGAGCCTGGAAAACAAGAACGCCGTCGTGGAATTCGACCCCGCCCAAACCAACCCCGCCGCGCTGATAGAAGCGGTGGAAGACGGCGGCTTTGATGCGGCTTTGTAAATCGAATCGCAACAAATCGACTGCAACACCCCAAAGGCTACCTGAAAACCCTGCTCCGCTTTTTTCAGGTAGCCCAACCACATTCAGAAGGAAGAAACCATGCAACAAAAAGTCCGTTTCCAAATCGAAGGCATGACCTGTCAGGCATGTGCTTCGCGCATTGAAAAAGTGTTGAACAAAAAAAGATTTTTGTCGAATCGGCGGGGTGAACTTCGCCAGCGAGGAGGCACAGGTGGTGTTTGACGACAGCCAAAACCTCCGCCGCCGACATCGCCAAAATCATCGAAAGAAACCGTTACGGCGCAAAGGAGAAGACGGAAGACGCGCTGCCTCAGCCTGAAGAAGCAGCGCATGTAAGCTGGAGGCTGTGGCTTTTGTTGGCCATCAATATTCCGTTCCTTATCGGCATGGCAGGGATGATGATCGGGCGGCACGATTGGATGATTCCGCCTGTATGGCAATTTGTGCTGGCAAGCGTGGTGCAGCTTTGGCTGGCGGTGCCGTTTTACAAAAGCGCGTGGGCAAGCATTAAGGGCGGATTGGCGAACATGGACGTGTTGGTTACCATCGGCACGGTATCGATTTACCTGTATTCCGTCTATATGTTGTTTTTCAGCCCGCACGCGGCGCACGGCATGGCGCATGTGTATTTTGAAGCGGGCGTGATGGTGATTGGTTTTGTGTCGCTGGGCAAATTTTTGGAACACCGCACCAAAAAATCCAGCCTGAACAGCTTGGGCTTGCTGCTGAAACTCACGCCGACCCAAGTCAACGTGCAACGCGATGGCGAATGGAAACAACTGCCCATCGACCAAGTGCAAATCGGCGACCTTATCCGCGCCAACCACGGTGAACGCATTGCTGCCGACGGCATCATCGAAAGCGGCAGCGGCTGGGCGGACGAGAGCCACCTCACCGGCGAATCCAACCCCGAAGAGAAAAAGGCGGGCGGCAAAGTGTTGGCGGGCGCGCTGATGACCGAAGGCAGCGTGGTGTACCGCGCCACTCAGCTCGGCAGCCAAACCCTGCTCGGCGACATGATGAACGCGCTCTCTGAAGCACAAGGCAGCAAAGCGCCGATTGCGCGCGTGGCGGACAAGGCGAGCGGTGTTCGTGCCTGCCGTCGTGGGCATCGCGCTTTTGACCTTTATCGTTACTTGGCTGATTAAAGGCGATTGGACGGTTGCGCTGATGCACGCCGTTGCCGTTTTGGTGATTGCCTGCCCGTGCGCGCTTGGTCTGGCAACCCCTGCCGCGATTATGGTCGGTATGGGCAAAGCAGTGAAACACGGCATTTGGTTCAAAGACGCGGCGGCGATGGAAGAAGCCGCCCACGTCGATGCTGTCGTGTTGGACAAAACCGGCACGCTGACCGAAGGCAGGCCACAGGTTGCCGCCGTTTATTGCGTTCCCGACAGCGGCTTTGACGAAGACGCTTTGTACCGCATTGCCGCCGCTGTTGAACAAAAACGCCGCCCACCCGCTCGCCCGCGCCATCGTCTCCGCCGCCCAAGCACGCGGCTTGGACATTCCCGCCGCACAAAACGCGCAAACCGTCGTCGGCGCAGGCATTACCGCCGAAGTTGAAGGCGTGGGTTTGGTAAAGCGGGTAAACTTGATTTTGCCGAATTAAAGTTGCCTGAAAACCTTTCAGACGACGTCTGGCGCATCGCAAAGCATTGTCGCCGTTTCCACCAACAGCAAACCCATCGGCGCATTCGCGCTTGCCGACGCATTGAAAACCGACACCGCCGAAGCCATGGGTCGTCTGAAAAACACGGCATCGACGTTTACATCATGAGTGGCGACAACCAAGGCACGGTCGAATACGTCGCCAAAACAACTGGGTATCGCACACGCCTTCGGCAACATCGAGTCCGCGTGACAAGGGCCGCCGAAGTGCAAAAACTCAAAGCCGCCGGCAAAACCGTGGCGATGGTCGGCGACGGCATCAACGACGCGCCCGCCCTCGCCGCCGCCAACGTCAGTTTCGCCATGAAAGGCGGTGCGGACGTTGCCGAACACACCGCGTCCGCCACGCTGATGCAGCATTCGGTCAACCAGCTCGCCGATGCCCTGCTGGTGTCGCAAGCGACTTTGAAAAACATCAAACAAAACCTGTTTTTCGCCTTCTTCTACAATATCTTGGGCATCCCGCTCGCCGCTCTCGGCTTCTTAAACCCCGTCATCGCAGGCGCGGCAATGGCGGCAAGCTCGGTGTCGGTGTTGGGCAATGCGTTGAGGTTGAAACGGGTGAAGATTGAGTAATATGGAAAAAGGTCGTCTGAAACAAGGTTTTCTCTTTCAGTTGCCTATTTCAGACGACCCATCATCCTGTAAACGATATAAAGAGCCAAGTTTTCAAACTTGGCTTTGTATAGTGGATTAACTTTAAACCAGTACGGCGTTGCCTCGCCTTGTCGTACTATCTGTACTGTCTGCGGCTTCGTCGCCTTGTCCTGATTTAAATTTAATCCACTATAACATATATAGTGCCGCCCACCCTCACCGCCGCTCAACGCAACGATTTTTCCGCGTTCGGGGTTTTGCTATAAAATCATTACCATCGCAATGCCCTTCCCCGCCTTGCCCCGTTATCCAAAAACTAAGGAGAAAACGCAAAACCGCTATTGTCGATTACGGCGCGGGCAACCTGCATTCCGTCCTCAAATCCGTACAGGCCGCGCAAGCCTTGTCCGGCAAAGCTGCTGAAATTTATCTGACCGACCGCCCCGAAGACATCTTCGCTGCCGACAAAATCATTTTTCCCCGGTCAGGGGCGCGATGCCCGACTGCTATGGCGGCGCTGCGGCAAAAGCCGGTTTGGGCGAGGCAGTGGAAGACGGATTGAAAAAAACAAACCAGTTTTTCGGCATCTGCGTCGGCGCGCAATTATTGTTCGAACACAGCGAAGAAGGGTGATACTGCCGGACTGGGCTGGTTTAAAGGCGAGGGTCAAACGCTTCGCCGCCAATCAAACCGATGGACACGGAGGTCGTCTGAAAGTGCCGCATGGGCTGGAATACAGTACGCCAAACCCGCCCGCACCCGCTGTTTAAAGACATCGGGCAAGAAACGCGCTTTTACTTCGTCCACAGCTACTACTTCGCCCCGAAGACCCGAAACCATCCTTGCTACCAGCGAATATCCGCACAGATTTGCCTGCATCGTCGGCAAAGACAATGTGTTCGCCACCCAGTTCACACGGAAAAAGCCACAACGCAGGATTGTTGCTGTTGCGTAACTTCTTGGATTGGCAGCCCTAGCAGGTCTGTTTATAGCAGAAGGTCGTCTGAAAATTTTTCAGACGACCTTTTGCGTACTGCCTGATCAACAACAATGTTTTTGAAAATCAAAACGCGGCATTCATCAAATGATGATTTTTGCCGCGTTACCGTTCAAACAGAGGTACACAATCTCGCCGCTGCGCCCTTTGCTTTCCTGACTTGCCCACCACACAAACTGCGGCAATACGTCGGTATAGTTTTTACGTTCGCTTTTTCGACTCGCCGGATGGGACTTGATGCGTTGAGGCGAGTTAATCGGACCCGGAATCAGAACATTGGCGCGCAGGTTGTCAAAACGTTCCCACTCGTCGGCAGCGACTTTTGCGACAAATAATTCAACGCGGCTTTAGACGCGCAGAACCACCCAATAAGCCTTGGGATCTTCGCCATGACTTTCTCCGACAAAAATCACGGAAGCATCGGAAGAAGCTTTGAGCAAAAGCAGCATTGCGCGTGTCAAACCCATCGGCGCAACGGTATTGATCCGATATTGGTTGACCCATTCCGATACGGTCTGGAAATCCAAAGGAGAAAGTGCGCCAGAAATAGCTGGCACAATGCACGATACCGTCCAAACGTCCGCCGGTCGCCTCGGAAATGGTTGCGGCAAATTGGTCAAACTCTTTTTCTTCGGCGCTCATTAAGTCGAAGCAGATGGCAAAGGGTTCGGGATAGCCGGCATCGACAATGGCATCATAAACTTTTTCCAACTTCTTTTGATGACGCGCCACCAAAATGACGGTCGCGCCGGCCGCCGCATAAGCCTTGGCAACCTGCTCGCCCAAACCTTGGGATGCGCCGGTTACCATGATGATTTTATCGGATAAAGTTGACATGAGTTTCTCCATTTTTAGATTTATAGTGGATTAACTTTTAAACCAGTACGGCGTTGCCTCGCCTTAGCCCAAAGAGAACGATTCTCTGAGGTGCTGAAGCACCAAGTGAATCGGTTTCGTACTATCTGTACTGTCTGCGGCTTCGTCACCTTGTTCTGATTTAAATTTAATCCACTATATCAATAAATTATCGAAAATCTGAAAGAAGGCTGAGACAGGGCGGGTATATTAAAAACCAATTTTGAAACCATTTGGTTTATTGCCTGCTCAACCACTCTTTCTATTGAAATAGAAACGATGAACAGGCAATCGTTCAGCCGATATTCTTAATATCGTGAAACCCTATCGTTTCAGACGCCCCTGCCAATCGGCTCCGGTCAATCGGAGGCTTGATTTACGCTTCGCCACCTTCAATATCCGATACGGTGTTCTCGGCTTCATTGCCTTCCGGATTTTTCCGCCTCAGGATTTTCATCTTCCGCTTCTTCGGCAACACGTTCCAGCGATACCAGGTTTCGCCTTCGTCCAGATTAATCAGGCGTACGCCTGCTGCGGCGCAGCCGGTTTCGCGGATTTGTTGGACTTTGGTACGGATGAGGGACGCCGCCGCTGGTAATCAGCATTAGGTCATCGGTTTCGCCGACTAGGGTTGCAGCGACCAAATCGCCGTTGCGCTCGCCGGTGTTGATGGCGATATTGCCTTGTCCACCTTTGTTTTTTGCGGCTGTAATCGGCAATCGGGGTACGTTTGCCGTAGCCGTTGGCGGTGGCGGTCAGCACTTACAAATCGCTTTGAGCGGCTTCGGGGGCAAAGGTAATCAGGCTGACGATTTTTGCCGTCGGCAGGCAGGCGCATACCGCGCAGGCCGCCGCTGCCGCGACCGGACGGACGGACGCCATGTTTGCCGCTTGGCAGGGCATTTTTCGTTGTCGGCGGTTTCGTCTTCGAGGTCGTCTGAAATCTCGGTTTCGATGTCGGCATCTTCCGCTTCGTCGTTACCAGATTTTTCCCAGTATTCGTTGAAGCGGATGGCTTAACCCAAGTTGGAGAACAGCATGATGTCGTCCGAGCCGCTGGTTTGCGCGGCGCCGACGAGATAGTCGCCTTCTTTGAGCGCGATGGCTTTGATGCCTTGGCTGCGGACGTTTTTGAAGGCGGAAAGCTGGACTTTTTACCATGCCTTGTGCGGTGGCGAAGAAGACGTATTGGTCTTCGGGGAACTCGCGCACGGCGAGGATAGCGCTGACTTTTTCGCCTTCTTCCAACTGGATAACGTTGTTAATCGGACGGCCGCGGCTGTTGCGTCCGCCTTCGGGCAGTTTGTAAACCTTAATCCAGTGGCACTTGCCGAGGTTGGTGAAACACATCAAATAGTCATGCGTGTTCGCAACGAACAGGGGTTTCGATGAAGTCTTCGTCTTTGGTGGCCGCCGCCTGTTTGCCGCGCCCGCCGCGACGCTGCGCCTGATAGTCGGTGGTCGGCTGGGTTTTGATATAGCCACCGTGAGTCAGGGTAACGACCATTTTCGCGTTGCGGAATCAGGGTCTTCATCGGCAATGTCGCCGCCGAACAGGGTTGATTTCGCTGCGGCGTTCGTCGCCGAGTGGTTTTGGTTTCTTCAATTCTTCGCGGATGATTTGGGTGATGCGTTCCGGTTTCGCCAAAATGTCCAAAAAGTCGATGATTTTTGCCATGATGTTTTTGTAGTCGCCGACGATTTCTTCTTGGTCGAGGCCGGTCAGGTTGCGCAGGCTCATGCGCAGGATGGCGTCGGCGGATTTCGCTCAGATAGCAGCCTTGTTCCTGCAAGCCGAGGTTGGCAGGCAGACCTTCAGGGCGCGCCATGCGCAGGTCGAGGTCGGTACGGCTCAACATGTCTTCCACCAAACCGCTGCGCCATGCGCGGGACAGCAGTTTTTCTTTGGCCTCGGGCGCGTCGGCGGATTCTTTGATGAGGGCGAATCATCTCGTCGATATTGGACAGTGCAACGGCTTTTACCTTCGGCGATATGGCCTTCATGACGCGCTTTTTTTCAAAGCGGAACAAGGTGCGGCGGGTAACGACTTCGCGACGGTGGCGCAGGAATTCTGCCAAAAATCTGTTTCAGGTTCAACAGGCGCGGCTGACCGTCAACCAAAGCAACCATGTTGATGCCGAAACTGTCTTGAAGCTGGGTGAGTTTATAGAGTTGGTTTAAAACGACTTCGGCGTTTTCGTTGCGTTTCAATTCGATAACGACGCGCATACCGGATTTGTCGGATTCGTCGCGCAGGTCGGATACGCCTTCCAACGTTTTTCGCGCACCAACTCGCCGATTTTTCCACCAGCGGCTTTGTTCACCTGATACGGGATTTCGTCGATGATGATGGCTTCGCGTTCGCCGTTTTTTTGCCCTATGGGTTCGATATGGGTTTTACCACGCATAACGACGCGACCGCGGCCGGTTTTATAGCCTTCGCGCACGCCGCTCAAGCCGTAGATGGTCGCGCCGGTCAGGAAATCAGGGGCTTGCAGGATGTTGATCAATTCGTCGATTTCGGTTTCGGGTTCGTCCAAAAGACGCAGACAGGCGTTGATGGTGTCTGTAAGGTTGTGTGGCGGAATGTTGGTCGCCATACCGACGGCGATACCGGACGAGCCGTTGACCAACAGCGCGGGGAAGCGGGTCGGCAACACCAGCGGCTCGTGTTCGCTGCCGTCGTAGTTCGGGCCGAAATTGACGGTTTCTTCTTCGATGTCCGCCAGCATTTCGTGGGCGATTTTTCGCCATGCGGATTTCGGTATAACGCATCGCCGCAGCGCCGTCGCCGTCAACCGAACCGAAGTTGCCCTGACCGTCGATTAAGACGTAGCGCATCGAGAAATCCTGCGCCATGCGCACGATGGTGTAGTAAACCGCGAAATCGCCGTGCGGATGGTATTTACCGATGACGTCGCCGACGATACGCGCCGATTTTTGTGAGGCGGCGTTCCAATTGTTTTTCAGCTCGTGCATGGCGTAAAGCACGCGGCGGTGCGCCGGCTTCAAACCGTCGCGCGCATCGGGCAGCGCGCGGCCGACAATCACGCTCATGGCGTAATCGAGATAGCTTTTGCGCATTTCGTCTTCAAGGCTGACGGGCAGGGGTTTCGAGTGCGAATTTATGGTCGTTGCGGATAGTTGCGTCGGTCATGGTTTTCTTTATTTCGTATGGCAAAAATAGATGGGAATTTTAGCATAAAACCGTGCTTTTCGGGCTTTTTGCATCCCTTTCGAATCATATGGCGAATAAACTGATTTTTTTGCCGCAACTACCGCACTGTCCGTACCGTCCGCGGCTTGTTGCTTTAATGGTTGCCTGCTATTCCTACCTGCCTACATAAAAAGGTCGTCTGAAAACCTAAACTATGGTTTTCAGACGACCTTCTATTTATCAAGTAATCCTTTACAGGGGCGGTTTGCTCCAACTCAAGCGCGGCGGCAAGCGGCGACAGGCGCGCCATTACGCCGTAAACGTAGAGGCGGTTGTGTTCGTTGTCCACGTCGCAGTCTTTTTCGGAACGCGGCATACCGAGCGAGTCCCATTGTTCGAATACGCGCTTGCGGGCTTCGGGGGCTTCTTGGGAGTTGTCGCCGCTGCGGTGGGAATGCTGTTGGACAGCGGGACGAATACCATGCCGCCGGCGTTGAGGGTTTTTCGTCCGCTCCGCGTCCTTCGTGTACGCGGAAGAAGCCGCCGATAACAAAACGGTCCATCATATAAACGACAGGGTTCGCACACGGCGCCGTTCGTAGTTTCATAGGTATAAATGCCTTCTTGGACAATCGCTTCGCTGACTTCCAAAGCCTTCTTTGACCTTCGCCATTTTGTTGCGGTTTTTGCGGTTCAGTCCGCGCACTTCGTCGGCGGATTTGACGCTCATCACGCCCATGCCGTAAGTACCTGCGTCGGCTTTGACAATCACGAAAGGCTGGTCGGCAATGCCCAATTCGTCGTATTTGGCTTGAATTTTCGCCAGCACGCGTTCTACCGCTTCCGCCAACGCGTCTTCGCCTTCGCGCTCTTGGAAGTCCAACCCGCCGATCGAAATACGGGTTAATCTGCCATTCGTCGATGCCAATCAGCTTGGCAAATTCTGCGGCGACTTGGTTGTATGCGCTGAAATGTTCTGTTTTACGGCGCGTCGTCCAACCGCCGTGCAGAGGAGGCAATACGGTTTGGCTGATGCCTTTGAGAATATCGGGAACGCCAGCGGACAAGTCGTTGTTCAACAAGACGACGCAAGGCGAGAAGCCGTCGGCAAGATGGACGCGCTCGCGGGTACGCAATAAAAGGTTCCAGCAGGATTTTTGTCGCTCAACGCGGTTTTCAAATTCGGTCGGCTCGGTAACTTCCGGATTCAGGCTGCCCAAACGGACTTCATACCCTGCCGAGCGCAAAATCTCGCTGAGTGCGTAAACGTTTTGCAGGTAGAACGTGTTGCGGGTATGGTTTTCAGGAATAATCAATACGGATTTTGCCGTTTCGCAAGCACGCTGAACCGCATCTTGCGCCGCGACTGCCGCCAGCAGGGATGAAATTCAGATTCAGATTGTTGAAACCGCCGGAAACAGGGTTCATATCAATAGACGAAATTTTGTAACCGGCATTACGGATGTCGACCGAACCGTAAAACGGCGGGCGGTGTGCGTTCCATTGCGAACGGAACCATGCTTCGATTTTTGGCGTGGTTGCACAAGATTTTCGCTTCAAACGCCTGAAGTTGCGACAGATGTTCGGCAGCCATAACCGGTAATTTCATTCTCTATACCTCTGTTGTCGGATGTGGGATACGGATGGAAATGATAGTGCTTTTTTAGGGCGGTACGACAAGCATTGTTTCAAATAAAATACCTCTTTTGTCAACAATTCTACAATTTGTCTAATTTTTGAAAGTTATTTTTTTAGGTTTTTATGTGAAAAAGTAGAAATTAGACAAATTTCTATTGCGCTACCCCTGTAAAAAAGCCTAAAAATCCGCCCATCAAAACAAAACCATCTACTCCTATTATTAATAAGTAAAGATAACCCATCATGAGCGCACAAACCCTCTACGACAAACTCTGGAACAGCCACGTCGTCCGCGAAGAAGAAGACGGCACTGTCCTGCTCTATATCGACCGTCATTTTGAGTGCACGAAGTCACCAGCCCGCAAGCATTTGAAGGTCTGAAAATGGCGGGACGCAAACTGTGACGTATCGACAGCGTCGTTTCCACTGCCGACCACAACACACCGACCGGCGATTGGGACAAAGGCATCCAAGACCCGATTTCCAAGCTGCAAGTCGATACTTTGGACAAAAATATCAAAGAGTTCGCGCACTCGCCTACTTCCCGTTCATGGATAAAGGTCAAGGCATCGTTCATGTCATGGGTCCGGAACAAGGCGCGACCCTGCCCGGCGCGACCGTCGTCTGCGGCGATTCGCACACCTCTACCCACGGCGCGTTTGGCGCGCTGGCACACGGTATCGGTACTTCCGAAGTCAGACACACCATGGCAGCCAGTGCATTACCGCGAAAAATCCAAATCCATGCTGATTGCCGTTGAAGGTCGTCTGAAACCGGGCGTTACCGCCAAAGACGTCGCCCTCTACATCATCGGACAAATCGGCACGGCAGGCGGTACGGGCTACGCCATCGAGTTCGGAGGCGAAGCTATCCGCAGCCTCTCTATGGAAGGCCGCATGACTCTGTGCAACATGGCGATTGAAGCGGGTGCGCGCTCCGGCATGGTTGCCGTCGATCAAACCACCATCGACTATGTCAAAGACAAACCCTTCGCACCCAAAGGCGAAGCGTGGGACAAAGCCGTCGAATACTGGCGCACGCTGGTTTCCGACGAAGGCGCGGTATTCGACAAAGAATACCGTTTCAAAGCCGAAGACATCGAACCGCAAGTAACATGGGCGCATCACCCGAAATGGTTTTGGACATCAGCGGCAAAGTGCCAAACCCTGCCGAAGAAAACCGATCCCGTCAAACGCAGCGGCATGGAACGCGCCCTCGAGATACATGGGTTTGGAAGCCGGCACGCCGCTGAACGAAATCCCCGTCGACATCGTATTCATCGGTTCCTGCACCAACAGCCGCATCGAAGACTTGCGCGAAGCCGCCGCCGTCGCCAAAAGGCCGTAAAAAGCCGACAATGTACAGCGCGTGTTAATCGTTCCCGGCTCCGGCTTGGTCAAACGACAAGCGGAACAAGAAGGCTTTGGACAAAATCTTCATCGATGCCGGTTTCGAGTGGCGTGAACCGGGCTGCTCGATGTGCCTCGCCATGAACGCCGACCGCCTCACTCCGGGCCAACGCTGCGCCTCCACTTCCAACCGCAACTTCGAAGGCCGCCAAAGGCAACGGCGGGCGCACGCACTAGTCAGCCGCTATGGCTGCTGCCGCCGCGGTAAACGGTAAATTACCGACATCCGCACCATGGCATAATCTTTCAGACGACCTCATCAATAGAGGTCGTCTGAAAAGCACGTTGCTCAAGCAAATCTCCCTATCGTTGCGCAAAACGTCTGAAACCTTTTCAATCAATTTTTCACTTGAAAGGAATCCATTATGAAAAACTTTTTGCATTGGCTGCCGCAGCCTTCATCTTGTCTGCCTGTTCCAGCACTTGGTCCGGGCAAAAGATGACACCAGCCGCAACTGGGATAAAACCAAAGAAACTGCCGAGCGCGTAGCCGACAAGACCGAGGAAGCCGTTAAAAAGGCGGCAACGCCGTAGAGCTATGGAATGAGCAATGTAGGCAGCAAAATCAAGCCGCTACCGAATAAACCGGCAGCCGAGGTCGTCTGAAAATCCAAACCCTTTTTCAGACGACCTCTAACCCCTACATTAGTAATACAACTGAAATTTTCAGCATTCCATGCAAAGAAAAGAACCATGAGTAATCCGTCAAGCTGGTTTTGGCATACATGCCCAAGATTTGGATCGAGCCAAAGCATTTTACGAATCCGTCTTCGGCAAACCTTTGCAAGACATCGGCGGTAACGACTTCCGTTTCATCATTTTCCCAGCCGATTACACGCAACACGGCACTGCCGGCATGATTTGGCACGACAGCAACGCCCAACCCAGCCACGGCGGTACAACCCATATTCTTCAATTGTCCGGATTGTGCCGAGACCGCAGAAAAAGCCGTTTCGGCAGGCGGTAAATTGTTGCAGGGAAATTCCCCATCGCCAACGGCTTTGCCGCCTTTATCGAAGATACAGAAGGCAACCGAATCGGTTTGCACAGCACACGTTAATCCAACCCGCCAAACAACCATCATTTTTTCACATTATTCCTATAAGAATCTGACACGAAAGCCTTTACCAAAATCACCGCCATCGTCGCCCCGCTCGACCGCAGCAACGTCGATACCGACGCCATCATCCCCAAACAATTTTTCAAAAATCCATCAAACGAAGCGGCTTCGGTCCCAATGCCTTTGACGAATGGCGTTACCTCGACCACGGCGAACCGGGTATGGACAACAGCAAACGCCCGCTGAACCCCGATTTCTCGCTGAACCAGCCGCGTTACCAAGGCGCGCAAATCCTGTTGACGCGCAAAAAACTTCGGCTGCGGCTCCTCGCGCGAACACGCCCCTTGGGCATTGGACGACTACGGCTTCCGTGCCGTTATCGCCCCCAGCTTCGCCGATATCTTCTTCAACAACTGCTACAAAAAACGGCCTCCTGCCCATCGTGTTAACCGAAGAACAAGTCGACCAGCTTTTTCAAAGAAGTCGAGGCCAATGAAGGCTATCAACTCTCCATCGACCTTGCCGAACAAACCCTGACCACCAAGCGGCGAAACGTTCAAATTCGACATTACCGAACACCGCAAACACTGCCTCTTAAACGGCTTGGACGAAATCGGACTAACCCTGCAACACGCCGACGAAATCCGCGATTTCGAAGAAAAAACGCCGCCAAAGCCAGCCTTGGCTGTTTAACGAGTTAAAACAGCAGGCAGCCTACAATGATTGTGCAGGCTGCCTGTTTTTGTGCGTCAGACCAAATGCAGAGAATAGAAGCCTGCTCCGCTCATTTTCAATTGATCCCAAATGAAAACATTATCCGAACTCATCAATACCGCCGACCCCGCATGGCCGTTGATTCAAGAGTGGCTTTCTGAAGCTGCCCATCCCGTAGAAATCCTGCCGCGCGACTCTGCCGCTGCAGAAGTCGAACTCTTAAAAACACAAGTAACCACACGTTCATTTTATGGGTGCGGTCGTTTATGAAACCGGCGGCATCCTGATTGACGACGGCTGGTTGCGGATACTGGGTTCGGGCAGCGCAAAACTGCCTCGCGGACTGGGAAGCTGGAATCTCGGCCGCACACAATCCGAACCTGCCGCGCCCGCGCCCTATTACCTGATTGCCGATGACGCCGCAGGCGCTACTTTGCCATCAACGGCGGCGGATTGGACGGCACACCCGGCAATGTGTTCTACCTCCCGCCAGATACTCTCGAATGGGAAGATTGCGAAAAAGGCTATGGCGATTTTTGCATTGGGCATTAGTAGGCGACCTGCAGATGTATTATGAAAACCTACGTTGGCAAAATTGGCGCGAAGAAATCCGCAATTTGAGTGGCGACAATGTTTATACGTTCTTTTCCATTTTTTTATTTACCGAAGAAGGTGACGACATCGACCAAGTCAGCCGCAAGCCTATCCCCATTGCCGAACATTATGCTGCCACTTTAGATTTACAAAAAACCATCCAGTAAGGAATGCTTTTTTTCAGACGACCTTTTCCAATCAAAAACCATGATTACCGACACCATCACCAACGCCGCTCGCTACGCCGCGCTGCACCCCTGACTTTGCCGATGCCGTCCACCTGCTGCAAACGCTGGATTTCGCCGCCCTGCCCGACGGACAAGTGCCGTGCGCAAACCCCAATATCCGCCTTTTTGTCGGCAGCGAACCGATGAGGAGCAAAGCCGAAGCCAAGCCCGAAGCACATTTGAAACACATCGATATCCAAGTTCCCATCAGCGGGGAGGAAACCTACGGCTGGATAGACAGGGGTCGTCTGAAAAACGGTTTGGGCTACGACGAAAAGCGCGACATCGAATTTTTCGACTGCGAACCGGAAACCTGGCTCACGCTCCAACCGGGCGAGTTCGCCCTCTTCTTTCCCAACGACGCGCATGCCCCGCTGGTGGGCGAAGAAAAGTCCATACGCAAAGCCGTCTTTAAAATCCGTATCGAAGCAGAACGCTACTGATTTCCTTCAACCCTTCGCAACTAATGTAAAACTTGGCTGCCCATCGCGTTCCCGAAGAATCCGCCCGCATGATTTCCAAGCGGCTTTCTCGATGCCGCAATGGTACAATCAGCCTCGTTCAAAGCAAACCGACCTGCAAACAGACACAAAGGTCGTCTGAAAACACCATCCTTACAAATGGAAAACGCTTTTTGCCGTTTTCAGACGACCTCCCTTTTTCCAAAACCCTCATAAGGATTTTGCCATGACCAAACATATCGCCATCCTCCGAGGCGACGGCATCGGCCCCGAAATCGTCGCCGAAACCGTCCGCGTACTCGACAAACTCATCGCCCAAGGCTTGGACGCCAGCTACGAATACGCCCCACTAGGGCGGCGAAGCCTACGACGAATACGGCCATCCCTATCCCTGAATTCACACAAAACCTCTGCCCGCAAAGCCGATGCCGTCCTGCTCGGCGCAGTCGGCAGCCCGCAATCGACAACCTCGACCGCCCGCTGCGCCCCGAACGCGGACTATTGGCCATCCGCAAAGACTTAAACCTGTTTGCCAACCTGCGCCCCGCCATCCTCTATCCCGAGCTTGCCAACGCCTCCACGCTCAAACCCGAAATCGTCGCAGGCCTCGACATCCTCATCGTGCGCGAACTCACCGGCGACATCTACTTCGGCGAACCGCGCGGCATCCGCGTTTTGGAAAACGGCGAACGCGAAGGCTACAACACCATGAAATACAGCGAAAGCGAAATCCGCCGCATCGCCCACGTCGCCTTCAATCCGCCCAAAAACGCAGCAAAAAAGTCTGCTCCGTCGGCAAAGCCAACGTCTTGGAAACCACCGAACTGTGGCGCGAAATCTTTGAAGAAATCGGCAAACAATACCCCGACGTCGAACTCTCCCACATGTATGTGGACAACGCCGCCATGCAGCTCGTGCGCGCCCAAACAATTCGACGTCATCGCCACCGGCAACATCTTCGGCGACATCCTCTCCGACGAAGCCTCCATGCTGACCGGCTCCATCGGTATGCTGCCCTCCGCCTCCCTGGACGAAAAACGGCAAAGGCCTGTACGAACCGTCACACGGCTCCGCACCCGACATCGCCGGACAAAACAAAGCTAACCCGCTGGCTACCATCCTCTCGCTTGCCATGCTGCTGCGTTACAGCCTGAACGACGAAGCCCGCGCGCAACAAGTCGAAAAACGCCGTCCAAAAAAGTGCTGCAACAAGGCTTGCGCACCGGCGACATTTACGAAGAAGGCACGAAACTCGTTTCCTGCTCCGAAATGGGCGACGCAGTACTCGCCGCCTTGTAAAAGGTCGTCTGAAAACCAAAAAGCGCGGATAACACCGCGCTTTTTTTGATTAATATTACCCTTCTCAGGTTTCAGACGACCCCATCATCAAACCCAAGTAAATCCACCGTTCACCCGTAAGAAAATGATATGCATTCTTTCCTATGTTAAGATAAACGTCTTTACAACCTCACACAAAGGACAAGAATCATGAAAAATCATCTTCGCCGCACTCGCAGCAGCAGCCATCGGTACTGCCTCCGCCGCCACTTTACAAAGTGGACGAACACCACGCCAACGCCCGTTTCGCCATCGACCATTTCAACACCAGTACCAACGTCGGCGGTTTCTACGGTCTGACCGGCTCCGTCGATTTCGACCAAGCCAAACGCACCGGCAAAATCGACATTACCATTCCCGTTGCCAACCTGCAAAGCGGTTCGCAACACTTTACCGACCACCTGAAATCTGCCGACATCTTTGACGCTGCCAAATGCCCGAACATCCGCTTCGTTTCCACCAAGTTCAACTTCAACGGCAAAAAACTGCTCTCCGTTGACGGCAACCTGACCATGCACGGCAAAACCGCCCCCCGTCAAACTCAAAGCCGAAAAAAATTCAACTGCTACCAAAGCCCAATGGCGAAAACCGAAGTGTGCGGCGGCGACTTCAGCACCACCATCGACCGCACCAAATGGGGCGTGGACTATCTGGTTGATGCAGGCATGACCAAAAACGTCCGCATCGACATCCAAATCGAAGCCGCCAAACAATAAGCCGCTGCGCAACACAAAAGGTCGTCTGAAAACGAAGTTTGCTGTATCCGTTTTCAGACGACCTTAAAATATTTCACAACGCCTTTTAGAGATTTCACATAAAATCCGCGATAATAACGTTTGATTTTCACACTACGAGAAACACTCAAATGAACAAAACCCTCAAACTCACTTTCGCCGCCCTTGCACTTGCCGCAGCCTTCAACGCCCTAAGCCGAGACACACGCCGTCATCGAAACCAATATGGGCAACATCAGCCTGTCGCTCGACGAAACCAAAAGCACCCAAAACCGTCGCCAACTTCGTCAACTACGCCCGCAAAAGGCTTTTTACGACAACACCGTCTTCCACCGCGTTATCGACGGCTTCATGATCCAAGGCGGCGGCTTTACCGCAGACCTTGCCCAAAAAGCCACAGATAAAGCCATCAACAACGAAGCGGACAACGGCTTGAAAAAACACCGTCGGCACCATCGCCATGGCGCGTACCGGCGATCCTAATTCCGCCACCAGCCAGTTCTTCATCAACACTGCCGACAACGCATTCCTCGACTTCAAAAACAAAAACCCCGCAAAGGCTACAGCTATGCCGTCTTCGGCAAAGTGACTTCGGGCATGGATGTCGTGCAGCAAATCAGCAAAACCCCGACTGCGACACGCGGCTTCCATCAAAACGTCCCCGTCAAACCGGTCATCATCAAGCGCGTCACCATCGGCAAATAAATTATAGTGGATTAAAATTGCAATGATACGGCGTTGCCAACGCCCTTATGTACTATCCGTACACGGCGGGCGTTGCCGCCTTGTCTCATTTTTATTTTAATCCACTATACAAACCGACTTCTTTGACAGAATACGGTTTCAATTCAAGCTCGATAGAAAAGGTCGTCTGAAAATCAAATTTTCAGACGACCTTTTTGTTTACGCTGAAACTTAATGCTCCAGCCCCTCGGTATCGATTTTGACGATTTTGTCGGTTTTATCCTCCGGCAAAAGCAGGTTCAGGATAACCGCCGTAATGCCGCCCGCGGAAATGGAGTTTTGGAACAAAACAGGCAGGTTTTTAAACACTTCCGGCTCAAACGCCACGCCCAAGCCCAGACCGACCGAAGTCGCCGCAATCACCGCTTCGCGCCTGCGGATACCGTGGCTGACCAAAATCCGCACGCCCGCAATCGCAATCAAGCCGAACATCAAGACCATCGCACCGCCTAACACCGGACTCGGAATCGTCGTAAACGCGCGTCCGACCACGGGGAACAAACCCAGCAACACCAAAATCACGGCAATATATTTGCCCACATGGCGCGAAGCCACGCCGGTCATCTGAATCACGCCGTTGTTTTGCGCGAAAGTGGTCAACGGCAGCGAACCCAAAGCCGTCGCAATTACCGATACCAAACCGTCCGCCAACACGCCGCCGCGCAGGCGTTTGGTGTATTCCTCGCCTTCAATCGGCTGGTCGGACACCATTGCCGTCGCAGTCAAATCGCCGACCGCCTCAAACACGCTCAACAGGAAAAATCGCGCCCGCCACAATAAACGCGTGCCAGTCGAAAGCAAAGCCATATTTAAACGGTACGGGCAGCGTAACCAGCGGCAGGTTTTGCAGTGCGGAAAAATCCACCTGCCCAAAAAACAGCGCGACGATGTAGCCGACAATCAAGCCGACCGCGATACCGCTCATACGCAACAGCGGATTTTTTTCATGCAGTTGAATATCAACACAATCAGCAACACCAGCGACGCCAGCCCCAAGTTTTTCCATCGAGCCGAACGTGCCGTTCGTCTTCGCACCGAAGCCGCCGCCGAAATCAGTAATGCCGACGTGTACCAGACTCAAGCCAATCAACATCACGACCACGCCGCTGACTGTCGGTGTAATCACTTTTTTCAAATACGGCAAAAAGCCATGCCGAGAAACACACCAAAAAACGCGCCGACAAACGACACGCCCAACAGCGTCGAAATCATCGCATCCTTGGTCAAAAACCGCCCTCTTTTCATCCCCGCGCCAAGCGCAATCACTGACGGTGACGAACGAGAAATTCACAGACTGGATAGACAGCATCCCCGAACCGACCGGCCCGAAGCGGTTGACCTGCAAATAAGTGCCGACACCCGACGCTACCATCGCCATCGACACAAGATACGCCGTCATCTCCACCGCAATTCCAGCGCGCTGCCCACAATCAGCGCGGGTGTAATCATCGGCACAAAAAAATCGCCAGAAGATGCGTTATCGCGCTTAATAAGGCATTTTCGAATGGCGGTTTGTCTTCCAAACCGTACACCAAATCAGGCGAATCCGCCTGTTTTTTTCGTGTTTCAGCCATTGCAGTCTTCCTGTCCGTTGTCAAACGTTAAAAAAATTTTTAAGGAACGAAATTGCAGCGAATCAAAGGTTCCTTATCAATTCTAATCCTCCAGCGTAAAAACTTCTCCAGCTGCCCAAATTCGAATTTCTTTGAATTCCTGCGCCAGACAGTCCTTCATTTTTTTAGACGGTATTTATGCGCTTAACACATTTTAATTCTTGACAGCACTTCCACTGCTCAAAACCAATAATTTTTATGATTATAAAAAAATATTATTTATTAAGATATGATAGCCCTTAAGCCTTTAAAAACCAACCGTCCGGGCCGATATGTTTCACACAAACAACAAAAGTAAGCTACAATCCGAAGCATAATCGACCTCACACAATGAATAAAAAGGTTTCCGTATGTTACAAGGTAGCTTGGTTGCCCTGATTACACCCATGAATCAAGACGGCAGCATCCATTACGAACAACTCCGCGATTTGATCGACTGGCATATCGAAAGCGGTACCGACGGCATCGTCGCCGTCGGCACGACAGCGAATCCGCCACCCTCTCCGTCGAAGAACATTTAAGCGTAATCGAAGAAACGGTCAAACACGTCAACAAGCGCGTTCCCGTTATCGCCGGCACCGGCGCCAACAACACCCTCGAAGCCATCGCGCTCTCCCGCGCCGCCGAAAAAGCCGGTGCAGACTACACCCTTTCCGTCGTCCCCTATTACAACAAGCCCTCCCAAGAAGGCATTTACCAACATTTCAAAACCATCGCCGAATCTACCTCGATTCCGATGATTATCTACAACGTACCCGGCCGCACCGTCGTCAGCATGACCAACGACACCATCCTGCGCCTTGCCAAAATCCCGAACATCGTCGGCGTCAAAGAAGCCAGCGGCAACATCGGCAGCAATCTCGAATTAATCAAACACGCGCCCGAAGGTTTCACCGTCCTTTCCGGCGATGACCCCACCGGCCTGCCCTTCATGCTCTGCGGCGGGAAAGGCGTCGTAACCGTTGCCGCCAATGTCGCCCCCAAACTCTTCGCCGATATGTGCCGCGCCGCCCTTGCAGGGCGATATTGCGACCGCTCGTCAATTAAATGACCGCCTGATTCCGATTTATAACACTATGTTCTGCGAGCCAAGCCCTGCCGCGCCCAAATGGGGCATCTCCGCATTGGGCAAATGCGACCCTTATGTCCGCCTGCCGCTCGTCCCTCTGACCGAAGCCGGACAGGCAAAAGTCCGCGCCGCATTGCAAGAATCCGGACAACTCACCGCATAAACCGCAAAGGTCGTCTGAAAACCGTTTTCAGACGACCTGCCGTTAACCCATCACATCCCACAGGAAACCAATATGACCTATATGAAACCTGTCGTCGTAGCAATCGCCCTGATCAGCATGACTGCCTGTTCGGGCAACAAAAAAGACCTGCCTAAGCTGGACTACCAAACCCAGACACGCAAAATCGTCAAATTAGAAGTACCGCCTGATTTGAACAACCCCGATCAAGGCAACCTCTATCAAATACCCGCAGGCAGCGGCGCCGTCCGCGCCAGCGACCTGAGCCGCCGCACATCGGCAACCCAACAGGCCGCCAACTCCGAAGTCCTCAAATCCGTCAAAGGCGTCCGTTTGGAGCGCGACGGCAACCAACGTTGGATTGAAGTCCAAGGCAAATCCCTGCTGAAATTTGGCCTCTGTTGAAAGCATTCTGGCAAGAAAAACGGCTTTGACATCAAATCCGAAGAACCCGGCATCGGCCAAATGGAAACCGAATGGGCGGAAAACCGCGCCAAAATCCCGCAAGACGGCCTGCGCCGCCTCTTAGACAAAGTCGGCATGGGCGGTATCTATTCCACCAGCGAGCGCGATAAATTCATCATCCGCATCGAACAAGGTAAAAAACAGCACGACCGACGTCTTCTTCGCCCACAAAGGCATGAAAGAAGTTTACGCCGACAAGAAAAAAGACACGACCATGTGGCAGCCTCGCCGCCAACGACCCCAACCTTGAAGCCGCCTTCCTCGCACGCTTCATGCAATACTTGGGTGTCGATCAGCAACAAGCTGAGAACGCGCTGACCCAAAGCGTTGCCAAACGCAGCGGCAGCGAATTGGCTCGAATCGACGGCAACACCCTGCTCGTCTCCGGCGACTACGGCCGCAACTGGCGCCGCACCGCGCTTGCCCTCGACCGCATCGGCTTGAATGTCTTGGGTCAAAACATCGAACGCCACGCCTTCTTGGTTCAACAGGCTCCTAACGAAAGCGACGCCGTTTCCACGAAAAACCGGGCTTCTTCGGCCGTATGCTGGGCAAAGGCAAAAAGTTGAGAAACCCTGCCGCCTACCCCGAGATCATCGTATTCGTCGAGCCTGTCAACGGCGGTTCGCGCATCAGCCTCTTGAACAAAGACGGCAGCGCATACAAAGGCAGCGATGCCTCTACGCTCCTCAGCCGCCTGCATACAGAACTGCGTTAAACAATCCGATGTCACAACAGGTCGTCTGAATTTGAATCTAAACTGCGCCTCAAATCTCGGACGCCCGTAAAAGCCTATTTGGGCGCTCCCTATAAGCCGGGTTCTGCATAAACAGGACTCGGCTTTTTTTCCATCTCAAACTGCAACGCTCCCGTTTGCAGCAATCCATACAACCATCTGCCTGCTTCATCCGCCTTTTAAGCAGTATCATGCTGGTCGGGATATCACGCTACTCGTTGCTTCAACGGCAACCTGCCCTTCCCTATCTGGCGGGGTATTTAGCATGTTCTGATTATGAAAGAGGTCGTCTGAAACCAAATTTTCAGTTTCAGACGACCTTTTACCGTATCAGCAACCTTGTCCCTTCCCCGTCCTGCGGGGAAGGTTAGGATGAGGGTGGCTTCGCGGCTTTAGGCAAAAATCAAATTGGTGCTGCCCGTAAAACCACCCTTCTCCCAACCCTCTCCCGCCGGACGGGAGAGGGGGCAGGTTGCGCGTCGTGGCATAGATTTCTGTCTGGCTACCGTCATTCCCGCCCCCGCCTACGCATAGTGGATTTAATTTAAATCAGGACAAGGCGACGAAACCACAGACAGTACAGATAGTACGGAACCGATTCACCGGTGCTTCAGCACCTTAGAGAATCGTTCTCTTTGAGCTAAGGCGAGGCAACGCCGTACTGGTTTAAAGTTAATCCACTATAAAAATGCACCCTGACGGCTGGAGGGTGCAACCGTCAGGTGCCATTCAAACTGTTTTTCATCTGTTTTAAAAACGTAGTGGTCGTCTGAAAAATCGGGTTGACTGTTCGGCGCATTGTATTAAGGGTTCGGCAAACTCTTCTCCAACCTTCCAAAGTCTCTCCGCCGATTTATCGAATGACGGTTTTCAGACGACCTTTGAGGTCGTCTGAAAACCATCTAGCCTTTACAGCAACACTTTCTCCACGCCGCCGTTGTTGGCTTTTTCACAAACTCGTCCAGCCAGTTTTCACCGAGGATGTGTTTCGCCATTTCGATGACGATATAGTCGGCGGGCATGTCGTTGTCGTCGGCGTAGCGACTCAGGCCTTGCAGGCAGGCGGGGCAGGTGGTGAGCATTTTGACGGGTTCGCCCTGCGGCAGCTCTTTTGAGGTTTTTCTCGATTTCTTCCTGTTTGCGGAATTTGACTTGGGTGGCGATGTCGGGGCGTTTGACGGCGAACATGCCGGATTCGCCGCAGCAGCGGTCGCTTAAGACGACTTTCTGCCCCATGAGGCTGCTGGCCATTTGGGTGGCGTTCATGGTTTTTGATGGGCGTGTGGCAGGGGTCGTGGTAGAGGTATTGCTGACCTTTCACGCCGTTCAGTTTCACGCCTTTTTTCGAGCAGGTATTCGTGGATGTCGATGATGCGGCAGCGGGGAAGATTTCTTCGAAGCGGTATTTTTCGAGCTGGTCGTAGCAGGTGCCGCAACTGACGACGACGGTTTTGATGTCGAGGTAGTTGAGGGTGTTCGCCATGCGGTGGAAGGCGACGCGGTTGTTGGTCGCTCATTTGTTCGGCTTTTTGCCTTGTTGCCGCCCGCGTCCTGCGGATAGCCGCAACACATATAGCCGGGCGGCAGGACGGTTTGTACGCCGACGTGCCAAAGCATGGCTTGACGGCGAGTCCGATTTGGCTGAACAGGCGTTCGGAACCGCAGCCGGGGAAGTAGAACACGGCTTCGGCATCTTCGGGCGCGGCGGGGTTGCGGATGATGGGGATGCTTTTTGTCGTCTTCTATGCCGAGCATGGAGCGCGGTGTTTTGGCGGCGACGCTTTTTGGGCAAAGGACGGTTGATGAAGTGGATGATTTGTTCTTTGACCGGGGCGGTGCCGACGGTGGCCTTGGGTTCGGCTTTTTTGCTTTTTTTGGTGCCGACGGGCAGGAGTTTGCCGATTTTGTAGGCGAAGTTCTGCGCGGGGAAGCCGGTCTGTATCATGGCGGCGCGCAGGGGCTTTGATGGTTTTAGGACCGGTGGCGTTCAGGAACGCCATGCCCATCGATGCGGCGAGGGGCGAAGCGTTTGTGGCCGGAATCGGCAGGTAGTTGCGGATGGCTACGGTTACGTCGCCGAAGTCGATGTTGACGGGGCAGGGTTTGACGCAGCGGTGGCACACGGTGCAGTGGTCGCCGATGTCCATGAGTTCTTCAAAGTGTTTGATAGAAACGCCGCGGCGGGTTTGCTCTTCGTATAAGAAGGCTTCGGTCGAAAGTTCACACGCCGAGGATTTTGTTGCGCGGGCTGTACAGCAGGTTGGCACGAGGGACGTGGGTGGAGCAGACGGGTTTGCATTTGCCGCAGCGCAGGCAGTCTTTGACGGAATCGGCGATGGTGCCGAGGTCTGATTTTTCCATAATCAGCGATTCCGCGCCCAAAAGCTCGAACGACGGCGTGTAGGCGTTGCGTAAGTCCGAGCCTTTCATCAGTTTGTGACGGTTGAAGGTGTGTTTGGGATCGACTTGGTTTTTGTAGTCCCAAAACGGCTGCAAGTCTTCATCGGTCAGAAATTCGAGCTTGGTGATGCCGATGCCGTGTTCGCCGGAAATCACACCGCCGAGCGAGCGGGCGAGTTTCATGATGCGTTCGACCGAACGGTAGGCGGTCTGAAGCATTTGGGCGTCGTCTGAATTGACAGGGATGTTGGTATGGACGTTGCCGTCACCGGCGTGCATATGCAGGGCAACGAAGACTCTGCCGCGCACGGTTTTAGCGTGGATTTTGCCCAAGCCTTCGATGATTTTGGTGTCGGTTTTGCCGCTGAAGATTTCGGCGAGCGGTTTCATTACATCGTCTTTGACGGACACGCGCAGGCGGAAGTCGCGGAATGCGGTGAAACAGCTCTCGTCGTCTTTGGCTTCGGGCGCGGCATGGACGGCTGCGCCGTAGCGGGCTTTGTAGTCAGCAAGCGGCGTGTCCAGATGGGCGAGCAACCAGTCCCAACGTTCTTTGACAGCGGAAACGTGGGCAAGGGCGTGTTTGCCGCGTTCGCCCAAAAGTTCGGCGGTCGGCAGGTCAGTGCCCATTTTGTCGATGGGGAGTTTGCCCGAAAGATATTGCTCCAATGCGGCGCACAGGGTGAGTTTGTTTTGGATGGAAAGCTCGATGTTGATGCGTTCGATACCGTCCGAATACTCGCCCAGCCGCTCCAGCGGAATCACCACGTCTTCGTTGATTTTTAAAGGCGTTGGTGTGCTTGGCGATGGCGGCGGTGCGGCTGCGGTCGAGCCAGAAGGTTTTGCGCGCTTCGGGCGACACGGCGATAAAGCCTTCGCCGTCGCGGCGACGGGCAAGTTCGCAGATGTGTTCGGCGGCGGCCTGTACGGCGGCTTCGTCGTCTGAAACCACGTCCGCCAGCAAGACCATTTTCGGCCGCCCCTTACCCGCTGCTTTGGTGGCGTAGCCGACGGCGCGGACATAACGCCAGTCCAAATGTTCCAAACCCGCCAGCCGCACGCTGTCGTGGGCAAGCAGGAAATCGCGGATTTCGACGATAGAAGGCGTGGCGGTGGCGACCGTACCGAAAAACTCCATACACGGTGCGCGTGTGTTTCGGCATTTTATGTAACACGAAGGCGACGCTGGTAATGATGCCGTCCGTGCCTTCTTTTTGCACGCCGGGCAGACCGCTCAAGAATTTGTCGGTAACGTCTTTGCCCAAGCCGACTTTGCGGGAATTTGTGGTCGGGGATTTCCAAGCGTTCGGTTTTAACGATATTGAGGCCGTCTGAATCCAGTGTGTGAACGTCGAACACGGCGGTTTCTTCGTCGTGGATTTTGCCGAAATTGTGGCGCACGCGCTCGATGCGCAGCCATTCGCCCTGCGGGTTGACCATCTGCCAGTAGGCGAGGGTTGTCCAACGCCGTACCCCACAACACGGCTTTTTTTGCCGCCCGCGTTCATCGCCACGTTGCCGCCCACGCAGGACGCGTCGGCAGAAGTCGGATCGACGGCGAACACCAAACCCGCCTGATGCGCGGTTTCTTCCACCCGCCGCGTTACCACGCCCGCGCCGCAATGGATAATCGGATGTTTGCCGTCCAAGCCCGCCAGTTCGACAAATTCCACGCCGCGATGCTTGTCCAGCTTTTCCGTATTGATGACTGCGACTCATCGCATCCAAAGGCACGGCGCCGCCGGTATAACCCGTGCCGCCGCCGCGCGTGGATAATCGTCAAATCCAATTCAATCAGCGCGCGCACCAAGGGCGCGACTTCCGCTTCCGTGTCGGGATTGACGACGACAAACGGATATTCGACGCGCCAGTCGGTCGCATCGGTAACATGCGTTACCCGCGCCAGCCCGTCAAACATAATATTGTGCGGCTTGGTGATTTTGCTCAAACGCTCTAAAATCTGCCGCCGCTTTTGGCGCGTTTTCGTCAAAGCTGCCGTCAAAACGCTCGACCGCCTTTTTCCGCCGCCGCCACCAATACATCGACTTGCGGATTGTCGTCGCGGCGTTTGCGGATTTCGTTCAACCGGTGGCGCATTTCCCGCACCAGCGCGGCGCGGCGTTTCGGATGCTCCAGCAAATCATCAACCAGATACGGATTGCGCACGACCACCCAAATATCGCCCAACACTTCAAACAACATCCGCGCCGAACGCCCCGTCCTGCGCTGTCCGCGCAAGTCTTGCAGAATCTGCCACGCCTCATCGCCCAACAGGCGGATGACGATTTCGCGGTCGGTGTAGGAAGTATAGTTGTAGGAATTTCCCGAATACGCTGCGGGGCGGTAGTCGTGGTCATGGTGGCGGTGTGTCCGTATAATTATTGGTACGGCGAAACTGCGGAAAGCTGCTGCATGATTTCGCTGTGTTTTTAGAAAAAGGTCGTCTGAAAGCGCAGATTCAACGAAGTTAAAATGATTTTCGAGACAATCAGACAACTTGGTAGAAAGTGTTAATGTAGTTTAAATTCCGACGTTTTTCAACGTAAAAGGCGAAAAATGTTTCAATAGGAATAATTTTCAAAAAGGCGGATATTGTTGACAATTTTAATCTAAAAAGACATTTCAGACGACCTTTGACGCCGCCGCGCTTGAGTTTTTCCCGTAAAACAGTTATAATGCCACTCTCTTACGGCGGGTCTCCCGCATGGTAATTCGGAACAACGGGTCAGGGGCGGAAGCCAGCAGCCCACTCCGATGCGTCAGTGCCGGGGTCTGGCTCGCCACCCTTATTAAAAACACCGAAGATTGATTGGTCTTCGGTGTTTTTGCTTTTGTAGAATTCGGGATTGGAAAAAGGTCGTCTGAAAATCTATTAAATGCACCTACTCAAATAACGGCAAGGCATCGCATCTGTTTGTGACGACAAGGCAAAATCAAACGGTTTTCTCATTGGCACGCCCTAAGTAAATGGCGATCAGGGTCAACGCGGCGCCGCTCCATTGAAGGCTGTTAATCGGCTTCTCCAACCAAAAATAGTCTATCAATAAAGGCGGCGACGGGTTCGGAGAGCAGCAGCAGTCCGGTCAGCGAGAATGATAATAAAGGGAATGGCGTAGGCAATCATGCCCCAAGCGAAACACTGCATGACCGCGCCGTAAATCAAAACCAGCCCGACATCGCGCATGGTGGCTGGATAGAGGGCGTGGCTGTCAAACAGGATGGATGGGATGATGAGTGACATTGCGCCGCCGAAACTCAACACCATCATCAGAGGAAAGAGCGAGTTTTTCTCAATTTGGTGGGTTTTGTGGATACACACCATAGACAATGCGAGCATACCGCCCGAAGTGATGCCGCTGATAAAGCCCCAGACGGCGTTGCCGTTGTGTCCGAACTCAGGGCTGCCGATAAAGGCGACGCCGCTGATGGCGAGAATGAGGCTGAACATTTTGCGATTTGCTCAAACGTTCGCCAAAAAGAAGAAACCGATGGCGGAGAGGAAAAATATCTGCAAACTGTTGAGCAAGGTGGAAATACCGGGGCCGACGGCGTGTAGCGCTTTCGTGCCACAGCGACAGGTCGAATGCCAGAAACACGCCGGAGAGCATGGCGGTGTAGATGGCTTTTTCTGCTTTTGGGCAGTTTTTGCCCGAACAGGCGCGACAGCAGCCAGAAAATCACTGCCGCTATCGCCAGCCGCCAAAATGCGATGGCGTAAGAGCCGACGTCGACAAATTTGACAATCAAGCTACCTGGTCCGAAAACGACGCAGCCGACGACCAGCAAAGGGGCAGCATGCGAATGATGCGGCTTATTCATAACGTTCTCTATTCTCTTTTGTTTTGCGGTGGATTAACTTTAAACCAGTACGGCGTTGCCTCGCCTTAGCTCAAAGAGAACGATTCTCTAAGGTGCTGAAGCACCAAGCGAATCGGTTCCGTACTATCTGTACTCGTCTGCGGCTTCGTCGCCTTGTCCTGATTTAAAGTTAATCCACTATATAAGGCGGATTTGAAATCCGTCGGTTTTATTGGGTATTGCTCTCCAGCCGGTTTACAGAAAGGTCGTCTGAAAAACGTGCAACCTGCTTTTCAGACGACCTTTTACATCTCTTCACATCAATCCTGCATCAGCCAATATTGCAGCCCGATTAAGGTTTTGCCGTCTTTGATTTCGTTGTGTTCCAAAGCGGTGCGGACTTCTTCCTTGCTCATCAGGACGGTTTCGGTGATTTCGTCTTCGTCGTTGCTCAAAGGTGCTGCCGAGGCGCACGCCTTCTGCTTGTAAAGGTACATTTTCGTCGCAGAAGCCGATGGCGGTGTAGAAGCTGCTGATAAGTTTGACGCGGTCGGCGGTGTACGGGGTTTCTTCCGCCAGCTCGCGCAGGGCGCATTCGGCGGGTCTTCGCCTGCATCGAGTTTGCCGGCGGGCAGCTCGAGCGTGGCAGCATCTGCGGCGTAACGCCATTGGCGCACGAGTACGGCTTTGCCCTCTCGGTAACCGCCAAAACGCAGGCCGCGCCGGGATGGCGGATGACGATACGCTGGCTTTCGTTGCCGTTGGGCAGGCGGACTTTGTCGCGGTTGATGGTAGACAAATGAGCCTTGATAAATCGGCTCGCTGCTGAGTTTGGTTTCTTTCAAATCCATTTGCGTGTTCTCTTTGTGAAGTTTGATACGGGGTCGTCTGAAAAATCGGGAATGGGTTTTAACTTCGTTGAAGCCGAGCTTTCAGACGACCTCTTGAGTCATGAAAAGGCTCGTCTGAAAGGGAGCGAAGCGGGTTTCGCTAAAACGTTTGTGCTGTTTTAAACCCTGCTGCGTTCGATTTCAATGCCGACTTCTTTGACATCGGGCAGGATGCCGGGCTTGATGATTTTGACGCGCACACTCAACGCGCCGAAATTGTCAAGGATGAGTTTGGCGATGTGTTCCGCCAATGATCTCGAGCAAGAGGAAGCTTTGTTCGGCAGAGGCTTGCCCTGACGGCTTCGCAGACTTCGCCGTAGTGGACGGTATTGCCGATGTGGTCGTCTTGACCGCTTTGTTCGGGGATGCCGATGTCCAAGTCCAAAATCAGGGTTTGGGGGCGTTCGCGTTCCCAGTCGTACACGCCGATTAAGGTGTCCGCCTTCATGCCACGTAAAAAGATTTTGTCCATTTGCCTGCCTGTTTTTTTGATAAAATGAGCGTCCCATTTTAAGTAAAGCATCTGAAATGTTCAATGTATCCGCCGTTATCGCGGCTTATTTAATCGGTTTCGCTGTCGTTTGCCGTCATTGTTTCCAAATATTACGGCATGGACGATCCGCGCACTTACGGCTCGGGCAACCCCGGCGCAACCAATGTTTTGCGCAGCGGCAAGAAAAAAAGGCGGCGGCGCTGACTTTGCTGGGCGACGCGCTCAAAGGCTTGGTGGCGGTGGTTTTGGCACGCTGTCTGCAAGATGCTTTGAATCTGTCGGACATCGCCATAGCGGCGGTTGCCGTAGCCGCGTTGGTCGGACATAGTGGCCGATATTTTTCGGCTTCAAAGGCGGCAAGGGCGTGGCAACTGCTTTGGGCGTATTGCTGGCGCTTTCTCCTGTAACGGCTTTGGTTTGCGCGGCGATTTGGCTGGTCATGGCGTTCGGCTTTAAAGTGTCCTCGCTTGCCGCACTCGTCGCCACCGTAGCCGCGCCGCTCGTCGCCTTCTGGCTGATGCCCTACCCTTCTTGGGCTTGGGCGACCGTCGTCATCGCTGTGCTGGTGTTGTACCGCCATAAAAGCAATATCCAAAACCCTGCTTCAAGGCAAGGGAAGGAAAAATCGGAGACAAGGCAGATAAATCCTGATTTTATTTTTCAGACGGCCTGTCCGATTGCGGAATGAACCAAGGTCGTCTGAAAAACCTTTCAATCTACGCTGCGGCATTACCTTAACCCGCCGGCAGGTATCGAAAAACCGATTTAATCCATTATAATCAAGCTCTTTTGTTTCACAACCAAACTTCCATGCCGAAACGCCCGTTCAAAACCGTCCTGACCGCCTTTACCTTTGGCCGCGCTGTCTGCCTGCTCGCTGGTCAAGTATCAGCCTGTCGCCACCATCAATAAAATTGATATGAACCAAGGCTATCGTTTTGAAAACCAGCCAGTTTCGGCGCGAAGAAGACGACACCTTCATCATCCTGATGCTCTCCGGCGGCGGCACGCGCGCGGCGGCGTTGGGCTACGGCGTATTAGAACAGCTTCAGCAGCAAAAAGTCACCATCGGCGGCAAAAGCAAGTCGCTGATGTCCAATGTCGATTTGGTGGTCGGCGTATCCGGCGGCTCCGTCCTCGCCGCCTACTTCGCGCTCAAAGGCGAAGAAACCATCCCTGCATGTTTTACAAGCGTTTCTTCACCAAAACTTCCAACGTCAAGTCGTCAAGCAAGCCTTTTCCATGTCCAACCTGCCCCGCCTCGCCTCGCCCGAATACGGACGCGGCGACCTCTTGCAGGAGCAGTTTGAAAACCACCTTTTCGGCAAAGCCACCTTCCGCGATTTGGAAATGCACGGCAAAGGCCCGTTCGCCATCATTTCCGCCACCGACATGGGCGCGGGCGAACGCCTGAACTTCACGCAAGAATATTTCGACCCCATGTGTATCGACTTGGGCAGATTGCGCCTGGCCCGCGCCGTTGCCGCCTCCAGCGCAGCGCCCATGATATTCGCCCCGGATTACCCTCAACAACGGCGGCAACTGCGGCTACACCCCTGCCGCCACAGCTGCAAATGACCGCCTCGAGTCCCAAAAAGCAGCAAAACGCCACCTATCAAGAGTTTAAAGACAGGTTCAACAAATACAGCGACAGCAAAACCCGTCCCTACATCCACCTGATAGACGGCGGCTTAACCGACAACCTCGGCATGCGCAGCCTCTTGACATGACCGAAATGTATCCCGACAAAGTGTTGGAACAACAAATCCGCAGCCGCAACCTGCGACACATCGTCGTCATCAGCGTCAACGCCCAAAAACCAAATCAGCAGCAATATGGACAAAACCGCCGCCGTACCGGATTCCGCGACGTCGTTACCGCCATCGTCAACATCCCCATCGACCAATACACCCAAGAATCCCAACGCTGCTTCCGTGCCTTCGTCGACAAACGCAACGAAACCAGCCGACAAAACGGCGACGGAATCAGCTTTTTCCTTTGTCAGCCTCAACCTCAAAGACCTGCCGCCCTCTCCGCGTTGCGCGACAAAGTGTTGAACATCCCCACCAGCTTCTACCTCCCGCCCGAAGACGTGGACAACCTGCGGACTGCCGCGGCAGAGTTGATGAAACAGTCCCAAGACTACCAAAAAACTGCTGCACGAATTTGCCGCACACCCCAACCCCTGAAAGCATCTTCGCCGAGCCGCCGCCACCCGACCCCAAAGACGGCAAAGCAACCAAAAACAAAACAAACCCATCCCATAACGACATTTCAGACGACCCATAAAGACCCAAAGGTCGTCTGAAACACCACAAACGGAACACCCCGATCATGAACGACAAAACCAGCCCCATCGTTGCCGACATCGACCGCCCCTGTCCTCGTCCCTGCCCGGCGGCCATAAAAAGTCCTGCTGCATTCCTGCTGCGCCCCTGTAGCGGCGAAGTCATGGAAGCCAGTGCTCGCCAGCGGCATCGACTACACCATCTACTTCTACAACCCCCAACATCCACCCGCTCAAAGAATACATGTTGCGCAAAGAAGAAAAACATGCGCTTCGCCGACAAATTCGGCATCCCTTCATCGACAAAGACGACGACTACGAAAACGACCGCAAAGAATGGTTCGCCAAAGCCAAAGGCATGGAATTCGAACCCGAACGCGGCATCCGCTGCACCATGTGTTTCGACATGCGTTTCGAAAAAGCCGCCCAATACGCCCACGAAAAACGGCTTCCCGTCTTCACCAGCTCGCTGGGCATTTCCCGCTGGAAAAACATGGCGCAAATCAACGACTGCGGCCACCGCGCCGCTGCGCCCTACGACGACGTCGTTTATTGGGATTTCAACTGGCGCAAGCGGCGGCGGCAGCGCACGCATGATCGAAATCAGCAAACGCGAACACTTCTACCAACAAGAATACTGCGGCTGCGCCTACTCCCTGCGCGACTCCAACGCCCACCGCAAATCGCAAGGCCGCATCCCCATCAAACTCGGTGTGCTGTACTACGGCGACGAATCCACAATACCGAACCCTCGCCTGACGGACAGGCAGCCAAAAATCGTTGTGGACAAATAATTGATGTCGGTTTTATATGAAGAAAAAGGTCGTCTGAAAGATTTCAGACGACCTTTTTCAACACTTCTCCAACCAAAAAAAGTAACACCCGTCCGTCTAACCGTGTTCTAATAATGCTTTACATTTACGCTGAACGAGAGAAAAGCCATGACCGCACCTCAAACGCCCGTTATCCGCTCCCTGCTCGACACCGACCTGTACAAGTTCACCATGCTTCAGGTGATACTGCACCAATTCCCCAAACCCACAGCCTTTATGAGTTCCGCTGTCGCAACAAAGACATGGTTTACCCGCTTGCCGACATCCAAAGCGACTTGGAACGAGAACTCGATGCGCTCTGCCAACTGCGTTTCACCCACGACGAACTCCGACTATCTGCGCAGCCTGCGCTTCATCAAAAAGCGACTTTGTCGACTATCTCGAACTCTTCCAACTCCAACGCCGCTTCGTCAAAGTCAGTCCCGACAATGAAGGTCGTCTGAACATCCGCATCGAAGGCCCCATGATTCAGGCGATGTTCTTTGAAATCTTCATCCTCGCCATCGTCAACGAACTCTACTTCCGCCGTCTCGAAACCCCCGCCGTCATTGAAGAAGGCGAACGCCGCCTCCAAGCTAAAGCGCAACGCCTCAAAGAAATCTCCGCCGCGCAAAAATCCCGACGACCCGCCGTTTCTCATCTCCGACTTCGGCACCCGCCGCCGCTACACCCGCGACTGGCAGGGAACACGTCATCCGCACCCCTGCTTTGAAGCCGCCCCCGACATCGTGCGCGGTACCAGCAACGTTTATCTCGCCAAAAATCGGCATCACCCCCATCGGCACAATGGCGCACGAGTTCCTCCAAGCCTTCCAAGCCCTTGACGTGCGCCTGCGCACTTTCCAAAAAGCCGCCCTCGAAAGCTGGGTACACGAATACCGCGGCGACCTCGGCATCGCGCTGACCGACGTGGTCGGCATGGATGCCTTCCTGCGCGACTTCGACCTCTATTTCGCCAAACTCTTCGACGGTCTGCGCCACGACAGCGGCGACCCTTATGTATGGGGCGACAAAGCGCACGCCCACTACAAAAACTCAAAAATCGACAGCCGCACCAAAAATGCTGACCTTCTCCGACGGCTGGACATCGAACGCTCGTGGGCGTTGCACCAATATTTCAAAGATCGTTTCAAAACCAGCTTCGGTATCGGCACCAACCTCACCAACGACATGGGCCATACCCCGCTGAACATCGTTTTTGAAACTCGTCGAGTGCAACGGTCAGTCCGTCGCCAAACTCTCCGACTCCCGGGCAAAAACCATGACCACCAACAACACTTCTCGCCTACCTGCGTCAGGTGTTTGACGTTCCCGAGCCGAAGGCGGAGGATTGATTAACTGAAAACGGCAAAGGTCGTCTGAAAACCTAAAAACTAAGGTTTTCAGACGACCTTTTCCATCAGACAAATTGACAACACGACAATCATCCCAAGCCGCAATCCGCCCTCTACTCCATTATAGGTTTCCAGTACGGCGGTTGCCGTCGTTTTCTCGCCTTTTCATTTCATTATGGAGATGCACTTGAAACCCATTTCAGATAAACCTATTAAGGAGTAGAATAGCACCCGTTTTATTTTGTTATGTTTTGAAAGTATATTTAAATGTCCGCACCTCAATTCGATGTCGCCGTGATCGGCGCAGGTCCTGCAGGCTCGGTAGCATCCGCCCCTGCTTCACAAAAAGGTTATAAAGTTCGCGTATTGAGAAACAGCACTTTCCGCGCTTCGTCATCGGCGAAAGCCTGCTGCCGCACTGCATGGAAATGCTGGAAGAAGCCGGTTTTGTCGACGCCGTACACGCCGAACCCAGCTTTCAGTTTAAAAACGGCGCGGCGTTTTTCATGGGGCAGCCGTTATACCGAATTTGATTTCACCGGAAAAATTTTCAGACGGCCCCGCACGGTTTACCAGCTGCGCCGCGGGATTTTTCGACAAAAATCCTGATTGACGAAGCGCTGCCAAGCAGAGGTTCGTTTCGACACGGCGTAACCGCGTTCGACAACAGCGGCGACCTTTGCCCGTTTGAGCGTGGAAGCCGACACGGGCGAAAGCTACGAGCTGACCGCGAAATTCGTGATTGACGCCAGCGGCTACGGCCGCGTGCTGCCGCGTTTGCTGGACTTGAAACGCCGTCGCACCTGCCTCCGCGCCAAGCGCATTTTCACCCACATCGACGACAACATCACCCACCCGAAATTCGACCGCAGCAAAAATTCTGATTACCACCCACCCGCAACACCGCGACGTGTGGATTTGGCTGATTCCTTCGGCGACAACCGCTGCTCCATCGGCGTGGTCGGTACACCCGACGTACTCGCGGGCGAATCGGAAACGGTGTTGAAAAATTTGTCTACGAATGCCCGATGCTGAAAGAAATTTCTGGACAAAGCCGTCTGGGAAAAACGACTTCCCGTTCCGCTCCATCCAAGGCTACTCCGCCAACGTAAAAATCGCTGTACGGCAAACATTTCGCGCTGTTGGGCAATGCCGCCGAGTTCCTCGACCCCGTGTTCTCATCAGGCGTAACCATCGCGCTGCACTCCCGCCAAACTCGCCGCCGACCTGCTGGCGAAACAGCTTGAAGGCGGCGCAGCGGACTGGGATGCCGAGTTTGCCAAACCGCTGATGGTTGGCGTGAACGCGTTCCGCACTTATGTCAACGGCTGGTACGATTTCCGCTCAAAACGCCATCTACGCGCCCAACCGCAGCCCCGAAATCAGCCGCATGATTTCTTCGATTCTGGCGGGCTATGCGTGGGATACCGCCAACCCGTTCGTGGCAAAAATCCGAGCAGCGCCTGTCTGCGCTGGCGGCATTGGTGGGGACGTGAAAGTCGAATAAAACCGTTCGAACGGTCTGTCCGTCGTTTCAGACGGCCTTTATAAAGACAAAAAGGCCGTCTGAAACTTTTCTATAATTGGCGGAGCAAGGTATATGGCTGATTCATTGGCATCGATACGCCACTTGCCGTCATTCCGCGATAACCTGCTCTCGCGCAGGCGGCGGGAATGGCGGTCGCGATCGGGTCCGTATTAACGTAAATGAATCAGCCACAGGGTTTGGCAACCGCCCCCACATCTGCTAAATTGACCGGTACGCACGGCCTCGGCTTTGGAGGCCGTCTGAAAACGACGGAGGGCATTATGAAGATTCTGGTCAACGTATTTCATCCCGATCTGGAAAAAAATCCACGGTTAACAAAAGCATGGGTACGGCAGTTGGAAAAGACGGCGGATGTAACTGTACGCAAAATCTGCCAGCGCTACCCTCGACGGCAAAATCGATGTTCCGGCGGAACAGGGAAGCCCTATCCGCGCATGACCGTTTGGTGTTCCAGCACCCGTTTTACTGGTATTCCGTGCCGCCGCTGATGAAGCAATGGATAGACGAGGTGTTTACCTACGGCTGGGCATACGGCGGCGGCAATGCGTTGGCGGGTAAGGAATGGGTATGCGCCATTTCCACCGGCGGTCCGGCGGATTCTTATCAGGCGGGCGGCTACAACAGTTATTCCATGAGCGAATTTCTAAAGCCCCTGCAACAAACCGCCAATCTGGTGCAAACCAAATTTCTGCCCCCGTTCGTATTCCACGGCGCCGTCCACGCCACCGAAGCCGAAATCGAGCAATCCGCGCGCGAACTGGCCGCACACATTACCGACCCGCTGCTTGACCCGCAGAAAAACTGGCCGCGCTGGTGCAGGGCGATGAACGACGAAGGCGTCAGCCTATAAAACGGCTTACTTAATTTTTATTGAATCCCGCCATTCCCGCGCAGGCGGGAACGGCAGCAGTCGGTAAGCTCCGTATTGGAAACGAGGTGTTTTACCCCGAACCATATCGGGCAAAAAGTTCTTCGGCAAATCCGGCAAACTGCCTGCCAAACATGAAACATCCGCCCCGACAGACCGAACCGTCCAAACTTGTGCCTGTTCAGACGGCCTCCCGCTCCTCAGACATCGGTTACAATACCCTGCCAGTGATACACACACCTATCCCCTACAAAAGGAAACCCATGCGATTCCCAACCGCCGCTCTTGCCGCGCTCGCCCTTGCTGCCTGCGCTGCCTCCCCTTCCCTGCCCCGTCCGCAAACCCCTGCCGACGCTTGACCAAGCAGGATTATGGTTCAAACTCGAACAGACCGACGCTTTCGGGCAATGCCGCCCAAACCAGCCTGCTGGCGGTCGAGCAGCTTTCAGACGGCATCCGCTTCGTGCAGACCGACGCGCTGGGTGCGCCCGTGTCGCGCCAGTTTGTCGGCACGAAAGGCTGGAAAAACGACGGCTTCATCATGCCCAATTCCCGCTTCGCGCCGCCTGTTTGCCGCGCTGCTGCCGCTGCTTGCCGCCGACCGTGCTGCCGCGCTGTATCCCGAAGTGGAGCAAAAACCGTCCGAACACAACGCGTTCTGTCCCGGACGGCAACGGCGCACTGTTCCGCTACTAAAGACCGCGATTTGACGGTGCGTCGCTCCGTCATGACGGGCAGTTCGTCATCGCCTTTCCCGACAAAACGCGTTGGACCGTCAGCCCGATTAAAGAAGAACAATGATGAAAACCCCTGTTTATCTCAGCCGCCCTGCCGTGACCAGCGCGCTCGGCAACGGCCTGCGCACACATATCGACGCGCTGCTGATGCCGTCTGAAACTTCGCCGCTGACGTTTTTCCGACCAATGGGTCAAGGGAAAAACCTTCGCATTCGGCGCGGTAAACGAAACGCTCGCGCCCGCTGCCCGACAACCTGTCTGCCGCGCATCGCAGCCGCAACAACCAACTGCTGTGGCACGCGCTGGAGCAGATTGAAGACGACATCCGCGCCGCCGTCCGGCGTTACGGCGCAGCGCGGACGGCCGTGATCATGGGCGACTTCCACCAGCGGCGCCGACGAAAAATATCCCCTTTGTTCCAACACGTTGCCGACGGCGGCGGCTGGGCGGACAAGCCGTTCAACCAGCTCCAGCACGAAATGGCGTCGCCTTCGGAATTTATTGCACACGTCTACGGCATTCACGGCCTGCGCTACGTCGTTTCCACCGCCTGCACATCGGGCGCGCGCGCCTTAATCAGCGGGCGCGGCTTCTGCGCTCAGGCTTGTGCGACGCAGTGGTCTGCGGCGGCGTAGACACCCTCTCGCCGCTGACCATCAACGGTTTTGCCTCGCTGGAAGTGCTTTTCAGACGGCCTCGCCAACCCGTTTTTCCGCCAACCGCGACGGCATCAATATCGGCGAAGCCGCCGCCGCATTCGTCATGACCCGCGATGCCGATTTCGGCGGCACGATGCAACTGTTGGGCTACGGCGCAAGCAGCGACGCTTATCATATGTCCTCGCCCCGCCCCGACGGTTTGGGTGCGGCGCAGTCTTTTTCAGGCGGCGCTGAAAAATGCCGGTTTGCAGCCGCAGGACATCGGCTGGATTAATCTGCACGGTACCGGCACGAAAACACAACGACAGCATGGAAAGCCGCGCCGTCGCCGAAGTGTTCGGCAGCCAAACCTTCTGCACATCGACCAAGCCGCAAACCGGACACACGCTCGGCGCCGCCGGTGCCATCGAAGCCGCATTCGCCTGGGGCGTCGCCGACCGCGGCTGCAATCCTCAGGCAAACTGCCACCGCAACAGTGGGACGGCATCCCCTCGACCCCGAACTGCCCGCCATCGCCCTGACCGACGGCAACAGCACATGGTCGTCTGAAAAACGCATCGCCGCCAGCTCGTCTTTTCGCCTTCGGCGGCAGCAACGCAGTATTGATTATCGGAGAATCAGCCGAATAAACCGCTTCTGGCTTTTGCCTCAACGATATAGTGGATTAACTAAATCAGGACAAGGCGACGAAGCCGCAGACAGTACAGATATAGTGGATTGAAAATTGCAATGATACGGCGTTGCCAACGCCCTTATGTACTACCTCGTACACGGCGGGCGTTGCCGCCTTGTCTCATTTTTATTTTAATCCACTATAGTACGGCAAGGCGAGGCAACGCCGTACTGGTTTAAATTTAATCCACTATAGAAAGGTCGTCTGAAAACAGTTTTTGGGTAACTGTTTTCAGACGACCTTTTCCCTTACTGCAGCCAAACCCGCTCAAGCATGGTTCGGCTTGACGTTTATCCTAATTGGCTGCGTTGACGCACAAAGAATCAATCTTGCCCGCACGCGGGAAGCGGATGGTGTAGCGTCCTTTTTGGTTGATTTCGGCAAAGCTGAAGCGGTCTTCAGGCGTATCGCCGTCCGCGCCCACTTCCAAAAGCAACGCGTTTGCCTTTCGGGTCTTTCACGACCACATTAGGGCTGACGGGCGAGAATGAAAAGCATCAAACCATTGCCTTCCGTCACTTTAAAGCTGTACACCTCGCCGCGTTTGACCTTCATAGGTTGGTCGATGCAGCCCGTTTCATTCAGGGGCAAATTTTTTTCCGCATAAGCAAAAGCAGTGCTGCCCAAGCCCAAAGCAAGCATCAGGGAAAAACTCAGAGATTTCATAAGGTTTTCCTTTGAGATTTAAATATTCAAACGAAGCGGGATTATAGCACTGATTATTTAGCATCCGCGCTAGGGCGAGAAGAAAAAAATAATCCAAACAACATAAAATTCAACCTTCCCCCGTTCCAACACCTTCCTCGCCGCTTCCACACCCCAATATAAAAGCTTCTTTGAATACCGAATAGCCGCTCAAATCGCTGTGGGCAAACAGCAATCCTGACGCGCGGTTTCTGAGTTTTAACAAAGATTCGTCGTTCAGATAACCGGCTTTCGGTACGCTCATGCCGTGTCCGCGTACCGTAACATCGACGTGGGAAACGTGTTGCCAGAAGCCCTCTCCGTAGGCGGTGATCAAGTCTTTGGCGGCCAAGTCGCGCAGTTCTTCGTCGGTGGCGTCGAGCAGTTGGCGGCGGACGGCTTGCGGGTGTCGTGGGTGAGGGCGGCGTAGGCGGTGAAGATGGTACGATCGGGGCGGGCGACGCGGATGAGCTGGTTGGTGGCGACGACGTAGCCGAGTCCCCTGGCTACCGTAGATAACGTTATCCCACGCCGTTTCGCTGTTGTTTTTTTCTTTTCGGGAAGCTATGCAGCTCGAAATTGGCGACCAACCACGGGGCGTATTCGGGAATGTTCAAACCGTATTGCGCGGGATTTTCGACAATGCGGGCGGCGACCATCAACGGCATGGCGGAGATAATGTGTTGCGCGGTCAGGGCGACGGTTTCGCCGCTTGAATTGTCGCGCAGCCAAACTTCGATACGGTCGTCTGAAAGCGGTTTGATTTTGACGGCGGATGCGTTGACGGAAGCGGGTTTGTCGAGGCGGATGCGGTTTTTCAGACGACCATTGCCAACCTTCCTGCAAACCGGCATGGCGGCGCAGGTTTTCGGAAAGGTGCGCCAGACCTTCGGGCCCAGGTGAGGACGGTTTTCCGCGCTGTTGCGGGCGGCGAAGTAATGCAGTCCAGCAAAGGCGGATACTTGCGCCATGCCCCTGCCCGTAATCGTCGCGGCAGCAGTAATCGAGATACCAAAGCAGTTCGGGTGAGGTGTAGCCTTCTTGCGTAAGCCATTGTTTGAACGTCAGGCTATCGAGTTTGCGCCACGTTTCGTCTGCCGATGACAGGGCTATCGGAATGGCGAAAAATCTTTTTGCCGTCGCTGCCGTAAGCCTGTTTCAGATGACCGATTAAATCAAAAAGCGTTTGGAATCCGTATCTTCTTTCGGCAACAAGTGTTCTTGCCATTTATCCTGATACAAAAGGCGCGACTCGGGCGCGTAAACCAAATCGGTTTCCTGAAGCTGCCGTCCGATTGCAAGATACCAAAAATCCGCCAGCATCTCGCGCACATACGCGCCTCTTTCGACGGCAACGCAAGATAATGCGCGCCGCTCGGCGCTTGCAGGCCGTCTGAAGCGGTGTAGGCGGCATTGTTGCCGTTGCGCTCGAACCCTTCCGCTAACAATACATCACGATGACCGTGTTTCGCCAAATACCACAACGCCCTCCCAAACCCGCCGCGCCGCCGCCGAGTATCAGCGTATTGCATTCGTAACGGCGGCTCGGCGGGCCGAGCAATTTCCCGTCGCGCAACAAATGTCCCAACGGCAGCCCGACGCGGTTGACGGAAACCGGCGGTTTGCGGTTGAGGCGGTTATAAGTCAGCCAAGAAAAAGATGACGCGGCAGCAAGCGCGGCGGTGTAACTGAGGAATTGACGGCGTGTCGGCATGGGGTTGATGTTGGTTTAGAGTTCTGATAGGTCGTCTGAAAAATTAAGACGGTTTCAGACGACCTTTTGATGAAATGTTTCCATCAATTTTATTTGACTGAGGATGCTTGTTGGAAAACGTTTTTATTAAGCAGGGTATCAATGAAAAATCAATTCGTTCCCCATCAAAAAATACAGCCCCTCGGATGTTTTTACATACCGGATCCCGCGAAACATACGAAAATCCATTATCCTCTTCTGAAACGTCTGATTCTTGAATGATGCCACTGATATTTTTGAGACATTGCCTATATACCGCTTCTCGTTTGGCATCGTCTTTCATCCACTCGCTGTACTGTTTTTGCTTTTTCTCCTGCAATACTAACCTGTAAAACATCCCAATCCTTGGAGACTCTTCTTCATATTTGGCTTTTGAAATCGAGAGCTCTTCTACAGTCTGATCCTGAAATTTTTTAAAGAGCACACGGATATGTATCTGGCACGATACGCCTTTTACCCAGTTTATTGATGCCTTACCATTACTACAATGCTCTGCTTCTTCCGCAATCAATTCATCAATACTTTTTCTGCAACTCATCCTCTAGAGACTTGGTTTTGTCAGCAAGTACCTGTCCCAATGCGATGTCAATTAATACCGGCTCCCTCTCTTCCGTACCCAATGCATCAGTTACCATGCGCGAATGGTCTTCTTTCATGATACTTTCGAAGTCTTGCCAAGGTATTTGGGCATATTTCTGCGCCAAAAATTTCTTTTGATTTTTGCAACTTCAGGTGATTTTTTTCCAGCCGCTCCCATTCTGGCCGTTCCCCCTCTTTCTTTTTCAAATTTTGTTTGATCTGCTTTTATCAGAATTTCTCTGTCAACAGCCTTACTTAAATTTATAGGCAGCTCCAATTGCTCCATGACTTGATTCGCAATGGCGCATTCTGGAGCAAAACACATAATAGTAGGAAGAATCTTCGTGTTCGGATTCATCAACTTGGGTTACCGCCACTTTGTCCTTAAGTTGTTTAAAGCATCTTCTGTATTCAGCCTCGAGTTTGCTGTGGTCCAACATTAATGTCTTCTCAATGTTTTTCCAATCTACCTCTGTGGCGGCGCGGTAGGCGGCTGTCAAAGATGGGCATGGGAATGTGCTTGCCATCGCTATATTCTAATTCTGTCTGAACGAGTTCAGATACGTTTTTCTGAGAATTTCTCTTTTTAAAACATAATAATAAGCTTTACACAAAGGAATATGATCCCAAGCCTCCTTCTGACAGCTTTGTGGGATTTCTTTGTTCAGTGTTTCAATGTTTTTGTTTTCAATTCATTCAAAAACGGCTCCGCCTTATCAGCAAAGATGCGGTCTATGGCTTCTCTTTTAGCCTGTTCTTCCAACGAACTGTCGGCATTTATGGAGTGAACGGATTCTTGATGTAAAGCCGTTGAATAGAATGTTTTCCAATCTTCATCGGCATATTTCTTTTCCCATTCGGTTTTTGAATTGCATGGCTTGCTTTTTCAATTTTTCTGATTAAGCGCTTCTTTTTCCGCATTTTTCTTTCTGCCATTCATGGAACAGCTCGGCGGAGTCAACAGCCGTCCATGCTGCGAAACAGGGTAATAATTCGATGTTGTCAGGGTTCAACATCAAAAGATCGTCGGGATACGCCGCAATCATTTGTCGTCCATCGACGTTTTCCATATCAACGCCCGCCTTCTTGAACACATCGTCTTTCAAACATTGTTCTTTTTTAGTTTTGGCTTCGTCGAGATGCTGGAAATAATACACGCGGTCTTTGACGGGCAACGTGATGGGGGCTGAATTTGGCTGACTGATACACGCGCCTAAAGAAAGGGCGGATAAAGCGAGGATGGCGGAAGTGCGGAAGTGCATGGTTAGTTCCTTGGTCAGGATATTTTTAAAAATTTAAGAATGAGGGTCGTCTGAAAACATCAAGACTACGGTTTCAGACGACCTTTTGATGAAATGTTTCCATCAATTTTGTTTGACTACTGATGCTTGTTGGAAACGTTTTTTTATAAAAGCAAGGTGTCGATTAAGTCTCTGAAACGTAATGATTCAACCGAAACATCAGAGCTAAACGCCAGGCATCCGGGTACCCTGTCTCACATACGAAGATCCATCATCCATTTCTGAAACATTTGATTTCTCGATGACTCCACTGATCTTTTTGAGACATTCCCTATATGCCGCTTCTCGCTTGTCATCATCTTTGTTCAGCTCAAAGTATTGTTTTGTCTGTTTTTCATGCAATACCAAATGGTAGGCTGTCTGAGCCAATGAATGCCCTCCTTCATATTTATCTTTTTAAAGTAAAAAGTTCTTCCAAAGTCTGATTCTGAAATTTTTTGAAAAGGGCACGGAAAGGTACGTCACACCGAACATCTTCTCGCCAATCTATTGCTTCTTCGCCGCGACAGCTGGCGGGCATTTCGGCAATCAGTTTATCGATGCTCTTTTCGCCAATTCATCCACGAGAGGCTGGATTTTGTCAGTAAACATCTGTTCCAACACCATAGACATTATCTTTTTCTGCTTCTGCTCCTCTTCCGTTCCCGAGAAAAATGTTTACCATACTCGGATAGTCTTTTTCTACGGCACTTCTGAAAATTTTGCCAAGGTGTTTGGGCGTATTTCTGTGCCTCAAATTGTTTTGGTTTGTGCAAATTCGGGCGATTTTTCCAACTGCTCCTGTTCTTTTTGGCTGTCTTCCCCTCTTTCCAGCGTTGTTTGAATTGCTTCATCCAAACTTCTCTGTTAACAGCCTCACTTAAATCGGCAGGCAGATTCAACTGTTCCATGACTTGATTCGTAATGACGCATTCGGGATAAGATTCAAAAATACTCGGATGGAGTGTCTCCTCTATAGTAAGTAATCTGTATTGTCTTAATTTTATCTCTGATTTTTAACACATTGCGTGTATTCGGCATCGAGTTTGCGGTAATCCGACATTAAAACCGCAGACATTTTTCCGAACTCACCTCCAATGCAGAACGGTAGGCCATTGACAAAATAGAAGCAGATAAATGCCCGTCGTCATTATATTGTTTTTCCATGTCTGACAATTCAGATACTGTTTTTTTCCGAGAGTTTTTCTTTTTAAAGCATGATAATAGGCTTTGCATGAAGGGATAAGGTTCCAAGCTCCCTCTCGACAGCTTTTGCGGGATTTCTTGGGTCAGTATTTCGATGTTTTTGTTTTCAGTTCATTCAAAAACGGCTTCGCCTTATCAAAAAAAGATACGGTCTATGGCTTCTCTTTTGGCAAGCTCTTCCAATCGGTTTTGTCTATTCTGTGAGTCAACGGATTCTTGACGCAAAGCCTCGGGGTAGAATGTATTCCAATCTTCATTGGCGTATTTCTTTTCCCACTCTGTCTTGAACCGGATGACCTGCTTTTCAAATTTTTGTTTCAGCGCTTCTTTTTCCGTATTTTCCTCTCTCCATCTACTCATTGGCTCTACAGCATTATTTGCCGTCCATGCGGCGAAACAGGGTAATAATTCGGCGTTGTCAGGATTCAGCATCATAATATCGTCGGGAAACTCAGCTATCATTTGTCGATCACCGACACTTTCCATATTAACGCCCGCTTTTTAAACACGTCGTCTTTCAAACATTGTTCGTTTTTAGTTTTGGCTTCGTTAAGATGCTCGAAGTAATAGATATAGTCTTTGACGAGAGGATTGATGGGCTCAGGAGATTGGGAACCGGTAGATGCCGAATTTGGCTGACTGATACACGCGCCTAAAGAGAGGGCAGATAAAGCGAGGATGGCGGAAGTGCGTAAGCGCATTGTTAGTTCCTTAGTCAGGATATTTTTAAAAATTTAAAAATGGGGTCGTCTGAAAAACGTAAAGACGGTTTCAGACGACCTTTCGATGAAATGTTTCCATCAATTTTGTTTGACTGCGGATGCTTGTTGGAAACGTTTTTATTAAGCAGCGTTTCAGTAAAGTAGTCGAAACGTGACTCTTCAATTCGAAGACTAGAGCTAAACGCTAGGCATCCCGGCGCCCGCCTAGCATACGAAGAAGCACTATCCTCTTCTGAAACATATGATTTTTTTCGATGATTCCACTGATATTTTTGATACATTGCCTATATGCCGCTTCTCGCTTGGTATCATCATTGCTCAGTTCAAGGTATTGTTTTCTCTTTTTTCATGCAATGCCAAAGAGTAGGCTGTATAAACCCGTGAAAGCCCTCTTCATCTTTATTTTTCATATTTATCTTTTTGAAGCGGAAAGCTCTTCTAACGTCTGATTCTGAAATTTTTGAGAGAGCGCGGGAATATGCATCACATTGACTATCTGCTAACCAATCTATTTTTTTCTTTTCATCGCGACAGCTGGCAGGTATTTCGGCAATCAGTTGATCGATGCTTTTTCGCCAATTCATCCACGAGAGGCTGGATTTTGTCAGTAAACACCTGGTTCAATGCTATGACCATTATCTGATGCTGCTTTTGTTTCTGCTTCTGTTCCTCTTTCGTACCCGAGAAAAATGTCTGCTATAGTCGTCGGATAGTCTTTTTCTACGGTACTTATGAAATTTTGCCAAGTGAAATTTTGCCAAGGTGTTTGGGCGTATTTCTGAGCCAAGATTGTTTTGGTTTGTGCGACCTCAGGCGTTTTTCCAACTGCTCGTATTCTTTTTCGTGGTTTGCTTCCGTTTCCCAGATGTGTTTGCCTAACTTCATCCACACTTCTCTGTCAACAACCTTACTTAAATTGGATGGCAGCTCCAACCTTTCCATGACTTGATTCGTAATGACGCATTCGGATAAAGTTCTGAATAAAAAGGAAAAAGGTGTAATCTCGGTTTTATCCATCTGAAACGGTGTCGCTGCTATTTTATCGCCGATTTTTAGCACATTGCATATATTCGGTATTGCGTTTGCGATAGTCCAGCATTAATGCTTTTATCCATTTTTTTCTGAATTCCCCTCCACCGCAGAACGGTAGGCAGCCGACTGAACGGTAGCAGGCAGATGCTTGGCACCTTTATATTGTTTTTCCATACCCGCCAATTCGGATAATGTTTTTTCTGATAATTTCTCTTTTAAAAACATGATAATAAGCTTTACACGAAGGAATAAGGTCCCAAGCTCCCTTACGACAGCTTTGTGGAATTTCTTTGGTCAATGTTTCAATGTTTTTTTGTTTTCAATTCATTCAAAAACGGCTCCGCCTTATCGACAAAAATGCGGTCGATGGCTTCTCTTTTAGCCCGATTTTCCAATCGGTTTTTCTATTGCGTGTTTGAACGGATTCTTTACGCAAAAGCCTCGGGGTAGAATGTGTTCCAATCTTCATTGGCGTATTTCTTTTTCCCATTCGGTTTTGAGCCGGATGACCTGCTTTTCAAATTTTTGATTCAGCTCTTCTTTTTCTTATTTTCCTCCTGCCATTTGCGCAGCGGTTCCGCAGCATTGTTTGCCGTCCATGCGGCGAAACAGGGAGATAATTCGTTGTTGCCGGATTGAGCATCAAAATATCGTCGGGATACTCCGCAATCATTTGTCGTTCATCGGCGTTTTTCCATATCAACGCCCACTTTTTAAACACGCCGTCTTTCAAACATTGTTCGTTTTTAGCTTTGGCTTCGTCGAGATGCTCGAAATAATAGATGTAGTCTTTGGCGAATGGGTTGATGGGTGTTGATGATGAAGAACTGGTGGGTGCCGAACTTGGGTTGTTGATACACGCGCCTAAAGAGAAGACGGATAAAGAGAGGATGATGGAAGTGCGTAAGTGCATTTTGGTTCCTTGATGTTCTTAGTGAGAATATTTTTGGGGGTTTTAAAATGAGGTCGTCTGAAAACAGATTGAGACTGTTTCAGACGACCTTTACAGGTTTTATTGTTCTATTGGCGGCTGCGTATCGTCCAGTATTCCTTCGCCACGTTGCGCAACTGTCCAAACGGCCCGTTCTGCCGCCAATTCCCTGCACAACACTTCCTTCACTTTTTCCAACTTCATGCCGCCGCAGATAAATGCGTCTATGGCGGCGAAGCGGTGTTCCGGCCAAGTGTGGATGCTGATGTGGGATTCGGCGAGCAGTAAGATGCCGGTAATGCCGCCTGCACCGCCAAAGGTGTGGAAACGCTCGGCGAGGATGGTGGCTCCTACGGCTTGGGCAGCGGCTTTGAGGGCGGTTTTCAGACGACCTTCGTCTTTCAAGACAGCTTCATCACAGCCATATAAATCTAAAAGACCGTGGTTGCCGGGAATATGGGTCATTTATGGCCTCCGGAGAAACCTCCGCCGCTGCAATAGCCGCCGGAATGCATACGCGAGCCGTCGGAATCGGAAGAGCCGTAGCTGATGATCATGGAGATGATGATGATAATGGTGCTGAAAAATGATGTAAAGTGGCTCTCGACATGTTAATCCTCGTCCTCGTCTTCTTTGCCCATAGTCCACAACAACCAAGTTCCTATAAAGATGACGGTAAATGAGGCAGAGTTGCCGTCGGTCAGCAGCGCAGGAAGGTTGACGACAACCAAGATGGCGATCATGACAAACCGCAATTGGTTATCGACCCCGTCTGCGTTCATTTTTGCCGTGTATCTGGGCGCTTCCGCCTGCAAACCGAAAGCGCCGGCAACTTTGCCGTAGGTAGTGCGCGTGCTTTTACTCCATGCCAGCTCGTGTTCCGGGTCAGCTCGGCACACAGTTTGCTGTTGCTGCCGACTTGGTAGTCGGTGTAATACGCCAAATCACCCGAACGGATATGCCAGTAAAACGCGCCGGCGGCGACTTCGACTTTGCCGCCGTAGGAATAAAGTTCATCACAACCTTGCGGTTTGCGGGCGCTGTTTAAACGCGGCCAATTGTTTTGCGTTTCGGATTGGCTCCACTGCCGTCGGACGATTCGACCAACCACAAAAAGCCTTTCTGCGGATTGTAAAAGCAGGGTATTCGACCCACCAACCGACCGGCGTCAGTATCCGCCGTTTGCCTTCAAACATATATTCATAAGTCGCATCGGGATCCAGTTCGGAATACCTGACCGCACCCATCACGAAATAATCATTGTCATTCAGACGACCCTGCGTGCCGATAGGCAGGGTAAACAGTTTATCTTGCGCCACACGCATGGCATTGGCAGTAATCAGCCGCGCTTTTTCCTTACCGACTTCCAATTGGCTGCCGCAGCTCGGGCAAATCAGAAAATCGGTGACACCGCTCAACCAATGGACGGACGACCCGCAATTCGGACAATTTTCCGAATGATGACTGCCTTTCAGACGACCTGCCGTTTCACGGATTTGGTCATCGGTACGGGTATTCTGCAGTTTCAGTTCATTTAGGCCGACCATACTGCCGTAATAGATTGCGGGAGGATCATCGCCGTAATCTATCGTCAGAAAAAGACCTGAGCATCGCCAGTCTATGACTTTACTTGTCGTATCTTCAGTCAGCTTAAACGGCAACTCGCCCTGCGCCGCCGATTTTCTGAGGCTGATTTCACGCTTATCCGACGGAACAAAGTTTTTATTTTGAAAATTGAAATTGCAACCGCCCGGCACGACGTCGTGAAAGTCCGGCACAACTTCAGGCGATTCAACCAAGCGCGTCATGGAATACAGGTCGCCGGATTCAGACAGCCAACCGGTTTGCCCGTCATCAAACAGCGCATACCATTCGTTCCACACACCGTCGTCGTCGTATTGCACCTGAGCCGTCCGACCAAGGTAAATGGGCGGGTAACGTATGTCCCTGTCGTGCCGATTTGCAGCGGGCTGAAATCCTCCAACAAAGCGGAATCGCGTCCGGAATCGACGATACTGTCATCCTGCCGCACCAGCATGCTGTTGCAGTAGCCGCACACCAGCGTAACGGCTGTCGCGGAATGCGCCTCAACAGGCGCACCGCAGCTCGGGCAGTCGGTTTTGAAGAATGGGGTGTTTGACATGAATTTTCTTTTTCGGAATTTCAGACGACCTAGGGGCAAACTGATACGGGCTTCAGCCGATGCTTAAAAAATACTGGCAAATAAACATCTTGCCGCATTTTCCAAAACGCAAACAGCGTCCGCACTATCCGTATGCCGATGCAGACCGCAGCAAACAAGCAGTCGGCAGCAATATGATTGTATAGTAAAACAAAAACGGCTTGGGTACGGAATCAGGCAAGCACAGCCGCATCCTACCGAATTTAACCCATCTATACGACAAAGGTCGTCTGAAAACCTGTCATCGTTTATCTGCATCATTTTGAATCATCACGCTACCTTTTGATTTGTCCCATTGCTCACAAAGAGTCAAATTGATATTGTTATTTATTACAAATGCTGTATTATGTTCGGGTAATTGTAACAAATAAAACAATAACATCATAAACTCCCAATTATCTACAATATTTTTCCCCGTCATTCAGACGACCTCATTCCACAGATTTTTCAATTTTTCAACACCTCAAACCATTTTTGTATGGCTTGTTCGTTAAATTTTGCGCGTTTTTAAATTTGGAGAATCGATGTGAGTTTCGACTGCATCGCCCATATCCGTAAAACAAACGGGAAACTCCCGCAGCCTGTCTTTGCAAAGACAGATGGCAGAAAAACAGAAATAGCCCAGCCGTGAAAAACACCCAAGGAAATCCAAATGACAACTTACTACGCCCATTCCGCGCAAGATGAATTCGGAAATCTCTTGCCTTACGAACATTGGCAAACCTTGCAAAGCCATTCGGTAAATGTTGGCGAAATGGCGGCGGAGTTTGCTCGGGTATTCGGTGTGCAGGAAATTGCCTGCCAGACGGGACGGCTTCATGACTTAGGGAAATACAGTTTACCCTTTCAAAAGCGTTTAGAAGGAGAGATAGAATTTGTGGATCATTCCACTGCGGGAGCCAAAATTGCTATCGAGCGTTGGGGAGATGTTATCGGCAAACTGATGGCGTTTTGCATTGCGGGGCACCATGCAGGGGTTGGCAAATGGAAACGGCGAAGGCGATAACCGTCGCACGTTAAAGGATCGTTTGGCGTTGCAATTTCGGCGCAGATATTCCCGCTCTTGATAATCTGTGGCAACAAGAAATCAAGCTCCCGGAAACCCTGTCTGCACCGCCACTCAAAGCCGACGCGCATCATCCTTTTTTCTCCTACGCCTTCTTCACACGAATGCTCTATTCTTGCTTGGTGGATGCTGATTATCTTGATACTGAAGCCTTTTTATTCAAACCTAGAAAAACAAAGCCGTCGAGCGCGGCGGTTATCCCTGATTTAAACGCCTTGCAACACAATTTCAATCAATTTATCAACGCTTTCAGACGACGTATCGCCCAAGCTCCAGAGCAAAACCGAAGCCGAAAAACGCAATGCCGCCTTAAACCGCCTGCGCAGCGAAATTCTTGATCATGCCGTAGAACAAGCGACACAAGCGCAAGGGCTGTTTACGCTTACCGTGCCGACTGGCGGCGGCAAAACGTTCACTTCCATGGCATTTGCGCTGGAACACGCCAAACAGAACGGTATGCGGCGTGTGATTTACGTCATTCCCGTTTACCAGCATCATCGAACAAAAATGCCGCCGAATTTCGCAAAGTCTTTGGCGAATTGGGCGAACAATCCGTGTTGGAACACCACAGCACCTTCGACGACGGCAAGCTGCAAAATGAGACCACCAAAGACAAATTGCGCCTTGCCTCGGAAAAACTGGGACGCGCCGATTGTTGTGACCACCGCCGTGCAATTCTTCGAATCCTCTTTGCCGACCGCTCCTCGCGCTGCCGCAAGCTGCACAACATCGCAGGCTCCGTCATCATCCTCGACGAAGCGCAAATGCTGCCGCTCAATCTTTTGCTCGCCCATCATGCAAGCCATCAAAGAATTGGCGCAAAACTACCGTTGCAGCATCGTCATGTGCACCGCCACCCAGCCAGCCGTGCAAGCCGAAAACGGCTTCTATCGCGGCTTTGAAAACGTGCGCGAAATAGCCCCAAAACCGACCGCACTTTTCGACAAACTGCGCCGCACCACCGTGCAACACATCGGCACACAAACCGACGCCGACCTGTTCGCCAAACTTGGCGAACACCCGCAAATGCTCGTCATCGTCAACAACCGCCGCCACGCCCGCAGCCTGTACGACCAAGCCAAACACCTTGACGGTACATTCCACCTGACCACCTTAATGTGCGCCAAACACCGCAGCCAAAAGCTCGATGAGATCCGAGGTCGCCTGAAAAATGGCGAACCCTGCCGCGTCATCGCCACCTCCTTAATTGAAGCCGGCGTTGATGTGGATTTTCCGCTAGTGATGCGCGCTGAAGCAGGCTTTAGACAGCGTAGCCCAAGCCGCAGGACGCTGCAACCGCGAAGGCAAAAGGCCGTCTGAAAACAGCTTTGTATGGATATTCGCGCCCGAAGAACAATGGAAAGCCCCGCCTGAACTTGCCGTCCCAAGCCGCCGTTATGCGCCTGACCGCCGACAGCTTTTTCAGACGACCTCTTATCCACCCCAAGCCGTCGCCGCCTATTTCGCAAAGACCTTTACGACCTAAAAGGCAAAGAACTGGACTACAAACAAATCCTACAAATGCACCGCATACGCCGGGACAAAGCCTCGATTTCCCATTCCAAACCATCGACGACAAAGTTCCGCATGATCGAAAGCCATATGCAGCCGCTGATCATTCCGTTTCGATGGTGAGGCCGAAAACCCTCATTAGCAGCCTGCACCACGCCGACCACATCGGCGGACTCTTACGCAAACTGCAACCCTACACCGTCCAAATCCCCGAAAAAGCTCTCGCCGCTTTATATAAAGCAGGGCGTATCGAACCAATTAACGAGAAAAACTTCGGCAAACAGTTTTATACGCTGATTGGGCTGGATTTGTATGATGAAGTGGCGGGGCTTTCTTGGGAGGATACGGCGTTTTTGAAGGGGAGAGTTTGGTTTTTGAAAGAAAAATTTACCAGAGAATAAACCAGTTGTAGTTAATATCTAACATTAAGGAAATAAAGAAAATGGCTAACATTAGAAAATAGCTAACATTATTAAAGTTCGTGATGACTATGAACCAATACAATTTGAATCAATAAGTGGATTGAATAAATTCAAAAGTCTGTGAGGGGTTCAAGCGCTTCATGGACAGAATCAGGAATTTACAGTAAAAGATTTACGAAGTCGGGTTGAGCCTTGGCTAACTTCACTTTTTCAATCTGAACATCTTTCCTTGTTAGTTGGTGCTGGATTAACCCATGCAGTTCATTATTTGGCAGCAAATAAAGCTGCCGCCGGAATGTCAGCATTGGATTTAAAGTAACTATAAGGATGAAATAGATAATAGAGCTAAAGAATCTGCTAAAAAAAGCAGATAGAAAGGAAGGAAACCTAGAAGACCAGCTTCGAGTTGCGAATGAATTATTGCGAGGATTAGAAATTCTTGGGGAATCGAAGGCAGATAATTTACGGAACGAATTAAATGAAGGTATGAAAAGTTTTGCTCAATCCATTTTAAATAGTGAAAACGGTATTGTAGCGGCTGATGAAGATAAACGAGAACAAGCATTTAACACGTTAGTTACTTTTTTTAATGAGTTTTGCTAGCCGTATTGGTGTACGTGAACGACTAAATATTTTTTTACCACAAATTATGATCGTTTGATTGAAGCCGGAGCGGAAATTGCAGGCTTGCATCTATTAGATCGCTTTCTTGGCAATCTTATGCCGATTTTTCGTTCCTCACGCTTGGATTTAGATATGCACTATAACCCACCGGGAATAAGGGGAGAACCAAGATATTTAGAAGGTGTTGCTCGATATACAAAATTGCATGGTTCTGTAGATTGGGTACAAAACAGATAGAGATATACGTCGTATAGGTTTACCGTTTGGTGCTACTGACATTACTCCATTTTTTCAGACACCGAGTCTTTATGGGGCAACTGCACACGAATTAATGATTTATCCAAATGCGGCCAAAGACAGAGAAACAGCAGGCTATCCTTATGTGGAATTATTCCGAGATTTTTGCATCTGCTGTTTGTCGTCCCTAATAGTGTATTAGTAACTTATGGGTATAGTTTTGGCGATGAACATATTAATCGGACTATTCGCGATATGTTGACTATTCCTTCAACTCATTTAGTTGTAATTTCTTACGATGATCCACTTGAGCGTATTATGCAAATTTATAATGAAATAGGGAGACCTTCCCAAATTAGTTTGATGATTGGTGCAGAATTGGCTGATTTGACCAAGTTGACACAAAATTATCTACCGAAAGCAGCGATTGATAAAACAACATTTCGGATGAGTGAACTACTTAAACAGCGTATGGACCCCATGCAATCCGATAAGGAGCATAAGAAGCAAGAAACAACAGCCAGCGATACTGGCTTGGAGGAATTGTAATGAGTTTATCACCTTTAGCTTATGCCGATTCTTTGCGTATTGGTACAATCGATTTTGTGTCGCCCGATGAAATTAAGGTTTTATTGGATATTGAAGCACCTGATGGTGTTGCTCTTAATACAGGTACACCACGCCCATTTCCACGAATTAATGGTTATGTATTGATACCAAGCGATGAGGGTTATTTGGTTGCACAAGTGGAATGGATCACGATTGAACGATCGCAATATCCAAAACGCAAGGGAATGCAAGATTTCGGCTTGATTGACCTACCTTATCCCTTACGAAAAATGAGTTTAAATCCATTAGGTTGCTTGTTTTACGGAGATAGAAGTTCAGACGGACAAGAAAGTTACCGTTTTCAACGAGGGGTTGAAGGTTATCCAACCGTTGGCGCTCCTGTATTGTTACCAACTCAAACCCAGCTTAGAGCTATTGTTGAATCAGGTGATAACCGTTCTGTTTTAGATCGGTAATAGTCCATTAGCAGCTAACGCCAAAGTAATGATAGATCCAGATAGGGTTTTCGGTCGCCATTTAGCCATTTTAGGGAATACAGGTAGTGGAAAAATCTTGTTCTGTCGCAGGGACTGATTCGTTGGTCTCTAGAGCGGCAAAACAAGAGAGATGACTCCACCCCGAATGCTCGCTTTATTGTACTTGACCCAAACGGTGAATATGCAAATACCTTTTTAGCGATATGAGCGAAGTGCGGGTGTATGCAGTTGAACCAATTCAGAATATTAAGCAGTTGCAGGTTCCTTTGTGGTTTTGGAATAGTGCGGAATGGAGTTCTTTTACGCAAGCTAGCAGTAAGACGCAACGTCCGCTGCTTAAACAAGCATTACGTGATGTTAGAGCTGGTCGTACAATTTCTAATGATTCTTCAGAAAAATAAAAATGCTGTCTCTGCGGCGTTACCTTTCATCTAGATTGATTTCATTTCGACGGATCTACGTTCTGGTGAAATCCAAACGGATGAATCTAAATTTGGTTTTTCGTCTAAAGGCTATCGCAGCTGATTTACAAGAAAAAAAGTAGTATTTATAAAGAAAATAAATTGGATATGGCTCTAGAGGCTATTAATTCCGCCTTGACAGCCACGCATAATAGTTTTGTTAAAGATGGAAAAAAACTATTGAATATTATAGAGCTTTCACTGAAGACCAGGTTAACCGAATTATTACTGCTTTGGAAGATTCGCTTACAACGGTTGGAGGAATTCTCCCACAAAATGGATCTGATGAAGATATTCCGTTAATGTTTGAAGGAGTTCAGTTACCAGATCATTTAGAAATATTGGCTGAACAGGAGAATGTCAGTCAATTTGTTGATTTTTAGTATCTCGAATTCGTACGCTTATCTCAGATGTGAGTGAAGTCTGTCATTTCTGATACCAGCATGGGCCTGGATGACTGGTTGAATGCATATATTGGGGGAAATCAAGCGGAGAATGGTTCTGTCACTGTTATTGATCTTTCTCTAGTTCCAGCGGAAGTCATTCATTTGGTTACCGCAGTTATCTCTAGGATGACATTAGAGGCCTTACAGCGTTACCGTAAATTGAATCAGGGAAAAACATCTGCCTACAGTTTTGGTAATGGAGGAAGCTCATACTTTTATAAAGAGATATAAGGATGATGCTGAAAACCAAAGGTTCAGCAACAATCTGTTGTCAAGTTTTTGAAAAAAATTGCTCGAGAGGGGCGAAAAATTCGGATTAGGCTTGGTCTTATCCTCCCAGCGTCCTAGCGAGCTCTCACCAACAGTTCTTTTCACAATGCAATAGTTTTTCTTTTTGCACCGTATCAGCAATGATCGCGATCAAGAGTTAGTACATAAACTTGTACCTGATAATTTACACGGACTATTACGTGATTTACCTTCATTACCTTCACGTCATGCGATTCTATTGGGCTGGGCATCTGAGTTACCGGTCTTAGTTAAGATGAAGGATTTACCGGAGAATCATAGACCAAAATCAGATGATCCTGATTTTTGGGCTGTTTGGTCTAGTCAAGTTGAACGGAAAGTAAATTGGAAAAACTATTGCAGATGATTGGCAGCAGATTAGTCCAGCAAATGGAGATGATTAAAGTTGATATACATTTTTTATAGTCAATTTTAAGACAGTTATTGTAGAGGTGCGGTCAATTCTCCCAACGTTTTCAAAACGTCGTCTGAAAACCGCACTTCCCAACCACAAGGAGAACCAAATGAACCAAATCCGCCTACATATTTGGGGGCGATTATGCCTGTTTTACCCGTCCGGAGATGAAGGTGGAGCGGGTGTCTTATGATGTCATCACGCCGTCGGCGGCGCGCGGGATTTTGGCGGCGGTGCATTGGAAGCCGGCGATTCGGTGGGTGATTGATCGGATTTATGTGCTGAAAGCCGATTCGGTTTGAGTCGGTGCGGCGCAATGAGTTGGGCGGCAAGATTTCGGCGGGTAAGGTCAGCGGTGCGATGAAGCGTAAGAGAGTTGCCGATTTATATACGCTGATTGAAGACGACCGCCAGCAGCGCGCGACGACGGTGCTTAAAGACGTGGCTTATGTGATTGAAGCCCATGCGGTGCTGACGGCAAAAGCGGGGGCGGATGAGACCGTTACCAAGCATATCGAGATGTTCAAACGCCGTGCGAAAAAGGGGCAATGCTTTCAGCAGCCTTTGTTTGGGCGTGCGAGAGTTTCCCGCCGATTTTGCGTTTGATTGATGAAGGCGAGCCGCTGCCGCCGTCGGCATTATCGGAAAAGCGAGGCAAACCGCGATTTAGGCTGGATGCTGCACGATATTGATTTTGACCACGGCAACACGCCGCATTTTTTCCGCGCACAAATGAAAGACGGCGTGATTGATGTGCCGCCGTTTTACGCCGAGGAGGTGAAAGCATGATTCTTGCGTCCCTTGCCCGTTATAGTCAATTAAAAATAAAATAGGACAGTAGCGCATCGTCAAATCGGGCGTAATCAGACAATACGGTTCGCAGATACCGCTTAATATTCGCCCACACCTTCTCAATCGGGTTGAGTTCAGGTGAATAAGGTGCAAGAGGCACACCTTATGTCCCCATTTTTTTCCGCCATTTTTCCGTAAGACACCCATACGGTGAAATCGTGCATTATCTAAAAATAATCACCGATTTTTTTGAGTCAATGCAGGCAGTAGGCATTGCTGAAACCACGCTTCAAAAAAGACTCCGGTCATCGTATTTTGATAAACCATCGGAGCAATCAGCCGGTTGCCGACTTGTGCGGACACCAGAGATAAGCGTCGGTATCTTTTTCCACTTATCTGCGCTTTCACTATTTGCCCTTTCGGGCTGCGGGCATAGGGACGGAACAGGTAGCGGTCAAATCCTGTTTCATCCAAATAAACACGTTGGTAGTCAGAAAATTCGGCCAGCTGTGTCAAATAATGCGTTACTTTGGCCGGGTCTTGTTCTTTGTAAGTGGTGGTCTTTTTTTGCGCGTCATCCCCATCTGTTTGAGTGCATAGCAAACGGCGGCTGCCGTACAATCAAAATGTTTGGCGATTTCATGCAGATAGGCATCCGGGTGTTGCCCAACATATTGAGCCAGTTTTTGCCTATCCAATTTGACGGCATTCAGACCGGTAACTTGATGTTTTAGGCTGCCTGTTTGTTTTTTAAGGCGAATCCACAGGTAAAGCGTGTTTCTTGACAAGTTAAATGTTGCTGCGGTTTGGCTGATGTTTTTGCATTGTTCGTAATAGTTTAAAGCTTTGTTTCTTAAGTCCGCAGAGTATGCCATGGTTAGACCTTCAAAGTTGAGTATTGTACTATTTTGTTTTTAATTGACTATATTACCGCCGTTTGGCAGAGGAAAACGATGAAATGGGCAACCCTGAAAGTGCCGTCTTATGGTTTTAGCGAGGAGAAAATCGGCTGGATTTTGGTATTGGATAAAGAAGGTCGTCTGAAAACCGTTGTACCGAATCTGACTGTCGATAAAAAGCCGCAGCCAAAGCTGATGAGCGTGCCGCGCCCTGAAAAACGCACGTCGGGCATCAAGCCGAATTTTTGTGGGATAAAACCGCCTACGCGCCCTGGCGTGAAGCCAATAAAAAAACAAAGCCGAAGCGAAAGCAAAAACCGTTTACGCCGTCTGAAAAAAACCTTTGACGCCTTTAAGCAATACCATCTCGATTTACTGCAAAACAGCGACGATGAAGGCTTACAAGCCTTGTGCCGTTTTCTGCAAAACTGGCAGCCTGCACATTTCGCTGCCGAAAATCTGCCTGCCGAAATGCTGGATGCCAACATTGCATTTTCTCTTGAAAAACCGACCGCACTTATCCATAAACGCGAAGCTGCGCAAACCTTGTGGGCAGGCTGCCTGAAAAGCGACGAGGCTCTTGAGGGCTTGTGCCTGATTAGCGGCGACACTGCCCCGATTGCGCGGCTGCATCCGGCGATTAAAGGCGTGTTTGGCGGGCAAAAGCTCCGGCGGTTCGATTATTTCGTTCAACAAAGAAGCCTTTGCCTCTTTTGGTAAAGAGCAAGGCGCAAATGCGCCCGTCTCCGAACAATCCGCCTTTGCCTACACCACTGCGCTGAACTATCTCTTGCGCCGCGAAAAATAATCACTGTCTGACCATCGGCGATGCCAGCACGGTCTTTTGGGCGGAAGCTGATGATAACGCAACTGCGCAGGCTGCCGAAAGGCTTCTTCGCGCAAGTATTCATGCCGCCAAATGACGAACAAGAAAGCGTCAAAATTTTTAATGTATTAGAACAAATCGGCAAAGGTTGCCCGCTGCAAGAAATTGCGCCCGAACTATCTCCCAATACCCGTTTTTATATCTTAGGGCTTGCCCCTAATGCTGCGCAGTTTCTGTTCGGTTTTGGCTGGACACCACGTTTGGGCAGTTGGCGGAAAATTTGGCGCAGCATTGGAAGGATTTGCATATAGAACCGTCTGCATGGAAGAAGGGTAAAGAACCTCCCGTATGGCGCATTCTCCTAGAAACGACACCGAAGCGAAAAGATGCGGAAGGTCGTCTGAAAAAATCGGAAAGTAAAGATATTCCGCCACAACTGGCTGGAGAATATATGCGTTCGGTTTTAACAGGGGCGATTTTATCCGAAAAACTATGTTGACACGAATGATTGGACGTATCCGTTCTGATGGATACATTTCCGGTTTGCGTGTTGCCGTAATTAAAAGCAGTTATTAACCGTAACAGTTTGTACAGAGAGAACTTAAAAATGGGATTAAATGAAGAAACCCACGATATTCCCTATCGTTTGGGACGCTTGTTTGCCATTATCGAATTGGCGCAGTCTTCCGCATTGGGTGAACTCAATGCTGGGGTAAGGGATAAATTTTACGGTGGTGCATCCAGTTCTCCGCATAGCACTTTTCCCTTATTGCTGGATAACTATCGCACGCATATTTCAGCCTTGAGAAAAGGAAGAAAAAGCTAAATGGGTAAAAGGCGATCCCAAAAAAACTGGCAAACTGGTTGGAAGGAAAGGTTGGCGAAATTATTGGTGTTTTCGATGCAGAAACACCGTTCCCACGCCATTTGTCGCTGGAAGAGCAAGGACGTTTTGTTGTCGGTTATTACCAGCAACGATTCAAAAAATACAATAAGCAAGAAGACGATAATATCCCTGAAGATATTGAACAAGCAAATTATTTGGCTGATGAAGCCGATTCTGAAAAATGAAGAAAACTAAGGAGCCAGAAAATGTCTGCCATTCAAAAACCGCTATGAATTTGTTTACTTTTTTGACGTAACCAACGGCAACCCCAACGGCGATCCCGATGCGGGCAATATGCCGCGTCTTGACCCCGAATCCAGCAAAGGCCTAGTAACTGACGTCTGCCTGAAACGCAAAATTCGTAATTTTGTGGATATGACTTCATCAGGTCAGGCTGGCTATGAGATTTTTGTAAGAGAAAAAGGTGTATTAAACCGTCAAATTGAACGAGCTTATACGGAAAGCGAAGAGGTCAAAGCTAATCTCAAGGCTTGGCAAGAATACGAGAAAAAGCGGAAGAATAAGAAAAAAGGAGGGGAAGGAGAAAAATATTTCCAAACCTGAAAAAAACATTATGAAGACATTGCACGCGATTGGATGTGCGAAAACTTTTTGACGTTCGTACTTTTGGTGCGGTAATGAGTACAGGGAAGGAAAAAGAAGAAACCGATGAAAATGGTGAAAAAAAGCAAGATTGCTAAAAAGCAGGTCAAGTACGTGGTCCTGTACAACTGGCATTCGCCCAATCTATCGACCCCATTGTACCGTTGGAGTTAAGTATTACACGCGTAGCTGTAACTTCTGAAGCAGAAAAAGAAGAGGGTAAAGACACTATGATGGGGCGCAAATACATCGTCCCTTACGCGCTTTACCGCGTACATGGCTTCATTTCCTCCAACCTTGCCTCCCAAAACCGGTTTTTCAGACGACGATTTAGCCAAACTCTGGCAAGCCCTGACGCTGATGTTTGAGCATGACCGCTCCGCCGCCCGTGGCGAAATGGCGGCACGCAAACTGATTGTTTTTAAACACGACAGCGCACTCGGCAGCCAGCCTGCACATAAACTGTTTGACGCCGTGAAAGTCGAACGCGTAAACGGCGAATCAGGTACGCCCGCAAGCGGTTTTGGCGATTACAAAAATCAGTGTGATTTCAGATGGCCTGAATGGCGTGAGTGTGGAAGAACTGCTTTAAAAACACTTGAAAAGATGACCGCACTTTTAACCAAAAACCCAAGGGGAAAAATCAGGACATGCGCCTGATTTCCCTTTCCGCCCCTGCAACACTACGCCTTTTGCCCGCGTCAATGCGCGTTAATTCACAACGAGCAGGCGTGGACGGAGAACTATTTGACGGCGCAAGGCAAGGCGTTGCATGAGCGGGTGGATTCGGGCGAGCGGAAACGCGCAAGGGTGTGCGCTTTGAGCGGACGGTGCATGTGTCGGCGGAGAAACTGGGCATCAGCGGCGTGTTGGATTTGGTGGAAGTGGACACGAAAAACTGGTCGCCTGAAACCTGTGGAATACAAACGCGGCAAGCCCTAAACCCGACCCGATGGACGAAATCCAGCTTTGCGCTCAAGGTTTGTGTTTGGAAGAAATGACAGGGGCAAACCGTCAACGAGGGAGCGCTGTGGTATATGCAAAACCCGCCACCGCATCCCCGTCGTGTTTTCAGACGACCTGCGCGCCCAAAACACTCGCCACCATCGCCGCCGTGCGCGAACTTCTAAACAGCGGCCAAACCCCGCTGCCCAACTACGGCAAACGCTGCAAAAGCCTGCTCGTTGGCGGAGATTTGCCAGCGGAGTTGCTGGGGAAACGGGATAGGAGTGTTGGGTATGTTGCGGGGTTGTTTGGGAAGATAATGATCTACTAGATTAATAACAAATTTTTATTCAAGTTAATTATGGAGTTTTTATGTTTGATTCTATAAATATTAATTCTTTGGTCGATAAAACGATATATCACTATTGCGATGCACATGCCTTTTTATCTATATGTCAAAAATAAAAAAATTATGGTTTAATGATTTGCATTCTATGAATGATTTTAGTGAGCGGCATTATGGATATGAAATTTGGGGAGCTGTCTGCGAGTCAAGTTATAAGCGAAGAAATTGGAAAGATGGTTACCGAAGATGAGGAAAAATAAAAATCCAAGAATTAAAAAGTGTTTTTAGATAAAATTGATGAATTTATGCATTTGTCTGGACGTAAGTATATTTATACAGCTGCATGTTTCTCCAGAAATTCTAGATTTATTAAGTCAGTGGAGAGGTTATGCAAATGATGGGCAGGGTTATTGTATAGGATTCGATATTGATTATTTGCTTCAATTAAATTCTTATGCTGTTTCTGTTTTATATAATAGAGAAAAACAGGTTAAAGAGAGCGTAGAGGAGATATGTCATTTAATCCAATTAATTAAAAATGAAAAAGTGGCAGGAGTTTGAGGAATTAGTAGAGATGTATTGCCTAAATACTGCTGCATTAAAAAAATAGTTCATTTTCAGAAGAAGAGGAAGTGAGATTATTATATCCATTGTCAGTGGATGAAAAATTTAAAAGTTAATGATATTTTAACTAACCCACCTATGGATGTTAAATTTAGAATAAAACAAAATATACCTACGCCTTATATTGAAATTCCTTTTGATAAAGGAGCAATAAGAGAGGTTATCATTGGTCCTAAAAATCCAGTTTTAGAAACAGCAATTAGTATTTTTCTTGAAACTAATAGTTTAAGAGATGTTAAAGTGAGACGCTCTATTATTCCTTATTGTTAGCAAGCTGTAGCCTGCATCTCAACTAACCGCGTGCGTGGCTGCGCCACACACCCTACTGTAAACGATGCAAGCTTTAAAACCAAAATGTAGGGTATGTGCGGTACGCACACACGTGGTTTTTGCTGTTCAAATAATTGCCTAAAACTTTCAGACGACCTTGTGTTTCAGGCTGTGTAGGTGGGATACTTTTTATCCGACAACCGTTTGATATTTATATGATTTGAAATTGTTGCGATAATTTTGAAAAATGTCGGATTCAAGAATCCGACCTACCGTTTTTCAGGTAGCCCAATCGCCCCAAAAAGTACGGTCAAAAATCCAAGGAGTTTCCCCATGCGCAAACTGCAAAACACGCTCTATATCACTACCCAAGGCAGCTATTTGCATAAGGAGCGGGAGACGTTGGTGGTGGAGCAGGAGCGTAAGAAGGTGGCGCAGTTGCCGGTGCATTCCATCGGGCATATTTTTGTTTTGGAAATGTGCTGGTGTCGCCATTTTTGCTGGGATTTTGCGGCGAAAATGATGTGAATTTGGCGTTTTTACGGAAAACGGTCATTTCTTGGGGGCGACTTCAGGGACGGCAGAGCGGCAATGTGCTACCGCGTCGGGCGCAGTATCGGGGATCGGAGCAAAAATCCTGTGCCGATTGCGCGGAACATTATCGCGGCGAAGATTCAGGCGAGTAAGCGGGTGCTTCAGCGGCAGATTCGCAATTACGGCGAGAATGTGGCGATCCAAAGTGCGGTCGATGCTTTGAATATTTCGCTGCGGCAGTTGAAGGGTGCGGCGGAGCTGGACGTGGTGCGCGGTATTGAGGGCGATGCGGCGGCGCGTTATTTCGGCGTGTTCGGGCAACTTTTGAGCGAAAAAAAGCGGCTTTTACTTTTGACGGGCGCAACCGCCGTCCACCCAGAGACGGGGTGAATGCGCTGTTGTCGTTTGTGTACAGCATTCTGGGCAAGGACATCAGCGGCGCGCTGCAAGGCGTGGGGCTGGATCCGCAGGTGGGTTTTCTGCACGCCGACCGACCGGGGCGCGACAGTTTGGCGCAGGATATTTTGGAAGAATTCCGCGCATGGTGGGCAGACAGGCTGGTGTTGTCGCTGATTAACCGAGGGCAAATCAAACCGCAGGATTTTTGTTACCGAGGCAAGCGGCGCGGTAAGTTTGAAAGCAGAGGCGCGTAAGCTGTTGTTCCAAGCTTTGCAGGCTAAAAAGCAGGAGAAAATCGTTCATCCGTTTTTAGGCGAAGAAGTGGAAATCGGGCTGCTGCCGTATATTCAGGCAATGCTGTTGGCGCGGCATTTGCGCGGGGATTTGGCGGAATATCCGCCGTTTTTGATGAGATAGGTTTGCAGGCTGCCTGAAAACAGGCTGGACGTTTTCAGACGACCTCTAAAGCAGCCTGCACATGGGAATACAAAATGCTGATGCTGATTACTTATGATATTTCGCTGGAAGACGCGGAAGGACAGGCAAGGCTGCGGCGCGTGGCGAAATTGTGTCTGGACTACGGCGTGCGCGTGCAATATTCGGTGTTCGAATGCGACATCGCGCCCGACCAGTGGGTTGTTTTAAAGGACAAACTTTTGAAAACCCTACAACCCCGAAACCGACAGCTTGCGCTTTTACCATCTGGGCAGCAAATGGCGGCATAAAGTGGAACACCACGGCGCGAAACCGGCGGTGGATGTGTTTAAGGATACGTTGATTGTGAATCGCCAACCTGCGGTTCTCATGCGAAAATGCGGCAGGGTTGGCGAATTGGGATTGTTCTTTAACAATCAGGATATTGCGAATGCGGGTGTAACGGACAAGGCTGTGTTATACTCGTGTTCGCGCTTTTCTTGGGAGCCTAGCGAAATCGGGGCTGCGAAACCTGATGGAGCAAGGCTTTTAAGAGAGGCACCAGCCGCCTTCAGGCGGCTGTGTTGAAACCAGCTCGTCAGGGAACAAGGCAACTGCGCTCAACCAGCCGCCTTCAGGCGGCTGTGTGTGAAACCAGTCGTTTTGTGCGTGTTTATGAAAAAGAACACCAGCCGCCTTCAGGCGGCTGTGTGTTGAAACCTGAATGTTCGGCGGTTCGACAATTTGCCGATGGAGCCAGCCGCCTTCAGGCGGCTGTGTGTTGAAAACGTTGGAAGGTTATGCGCTGTCGGCGGCGGATGCGCCAGCCGCCTCAGGCGGCCGTGTGTTGAAAACTTTTTAACCTTTTTGCCAAATCTGAAACGACAGCCAGCCGCCTTCAGGCGGCTGTGTGTGAAAACCCTGCCTGAACAGATTTATCTTTTTACTCCTTTTTCCAGCCGCCTTCAGGCGGCTGTGTGTTGAAAAACATCGCAATATGCGTGCTGACCTGTGCCTATTTTGCCAGCCGCCTTCAGGCGGCTGTGTGTTGAAAACATTTTTATCAGCTAAAGCCTTTTTAAGCGTTCCTCCAGCCGCCTTCAGGCGGCTGTGTGTTGAAAACCCCAGCCCCTAAATTACTCATCGACACATTCCCATGCCAGCCGCCTTCAGGCGGCTGTGTGTGAAACAAGAACTTCGTCTTCCGCTTCGTCATCATGTAGGCCCAGCCGCCTTCAGGCGGCTGTGTGTGAAACCTGCTTGAGCCGCCCTCTTTGAATAAAGAGCTGCTGCCAGCCGCCTTCAGGCGGCTGTGTGTTGAAACTTTGAAAAAAATCCACGTCACAGTCACGACTTTCTGAACCAGCCGCCTTCAGGCGGCTGTGTGTTGAAACTCTGCCGTATATGACCTGGATTTTAACCAGCGCCCAGCCGCCTTCAGGCGGCTGTGGTTGAAAACCGCAGAAATAGGGTAGGGCGTATATTCCTGCCCCCAGCCGCCTTCAGGCGGCTGTGTGTTGAAACCACGCTCGCACCGACACGCAGCGAAATCATATCGACCCAGCCGCCTTCAGGCGGCTGTGTGTGAAAACGTTGCTCCCTGTAAGTGCAGAAGTAGGATCTGCCGCCCCCAGCCGCCTTCAGGCGGCTGTGTGTTGAAAACCCTGAAGACGCACCGCAAATCGTCTCATCATGGGCCAGCCGCCTTCAGGCGGCTGTGATGGAAAACCCTGAAGACGCACTGCAAATCGTCTACATCATGGGCCAGCCGCCTTCAGGCGGCTGTGTGTTGAAACCAAACAGAAGGCGTTTGCCCGCAACCGAAAAGCGTCCAGCCGCCTTCAGGCGGCTGTGTGTTGAAACCTGTTCACACCGTGGTCCTTACTTCAACCAGCCCCCAGCCGCCTTCAGGCGGCTGTGTGTTGAAACCGTTAAGCCAATCAGAGCCTATTTGCTGCTATTAAAGCCAGCCGCCTTCAGGCGGCTGTGTGTTGAAAACAAGGTAAAGAAGCAGATGGCAAAACAGATTCCCAGCCGCCTTCAGGCGGCTGTGTGTGAAACCAGAGCCATGAAATGTCATCACTTGAGCTTGTTCGCCAGCCGCCTTCAGGCGGCTGTGTTGAAACCAGTCTGACGGGACGTGTCCCGCTCCCCGCTTCTGTCCAGCCGCCTTCAGGCGGCTGTGTGTGAAACCGCATAAGGTGCAACATGGGTTATCAGGTCGGTCCCAGCCGCCTTCAGGCGGCTGTGTTGAAACGACCACTTGGGCGCGTATCATATCGCGCGTCCCCAGCCGCCTTCAGGCGGCTGTGTGTGAAACCAGCGCGTGAATCTGCCGTTTTAGGGCAATGTTCACCAGCCGCCTTCAGGCGGCTGTGTGTTGAAACCTCGCCTTCCGGTAAGCCGTTAACGGAAACAGTCCAGCCGCCTTCAGGCGGCTGTGCTGAAAACGCTTTGTACGACGCTCGACGACGGCTTGATGCCCCCAGCCGCCTTCAGGCGGCTGTGTGTTGAAAACGTTTACAGACGCTTTTGTCCGCAGCACTCGAACGACCAGCCGCCTTCAGGCGGCTGTGTGTTGAAACATTCCACAATACGGATTTGCCAAGTCTGCATTTCCAGCCGCCTTCAGGCGGCTGTGTGTTGAAAACTGCTACTTTCAGCTTGGAGTAAGAACCGATGAAGCCCAGCCGCCTTCAGGCGGCTGTGTGTTGAAAACAGCATAGCCGTCATACATCAAATTTGAGGGCTTCC
>BNJS01000476.1_pt1 | contig 93878 bp, 144 predicted proteins | sample 8540461 | NCBI WGS metagenome assembly BNJS01 (sample SAMD00202454, study PRJDB9452) | human saliva metagenome | isolation source: human saliva | place: Japan | reverse complement strand
TATGACTTAATTGAGGAAAATACAGGTTTATCTATGTAAGAAAAGGATTGTACAATAAAGGGAGGCTGTTGCAAATTGTAACAGCCCCTTTTGACAAATAATCACTTCTTACTGGATATTGTTAGATATTTAAATTTGTACTTTTTCCATTTTTATTTTCTACCTCTTCTGAATATCTAGCAAGTACAAACATTAAGTCTGATAATCTATTTACATATTTTTTTGAATTAGTGGATTTAAATCTTCTTGTGCTGCAAGAGAAACTATTCTTCTTTCAGCTCTTCTCACTACAGTTCTAGCTACATGGAAAATGAGCAGCAACTTCATCATCACCAGGTAAAAATAAAAATGTGTTAATGGAGGTAATTTTTTTGATTGTATTCATCAATATATTCTTCCAATAACTTTATATCTTCCTCTTTGATTTGATCCTTCATCATTTCTTTACCTCTATCATCACTAGCTAAGAAACCACCTAGAACCAATAGTTTATTTTTGAATTTCTTTTAATCTTTCTTTTATAACTTTTATTTTTTTGTATAATATCTTGCAAGGCCTATAAAAGAAGAAGTTTCATCTATGCAACCATAAGATTCAACTTTTAAACTATCTTTTCTTGCTGCACTTCCACCAAGTAAATCAGTTTCTCCTTTATCTCCTCTCTTTGTATATACTTTTGTTATATTTACATATTTTTTTATCTTCCATATTTCCTCCAAACTAGAATGGGAATTCATCATCAGTCACAGGTGCACTTTTCTATATCTATCATCTCCAGAATGAAATTCTTCAAAATTAGAAGTTTTCCATAACTGCATTACTAGGAGCTTTGTAATCATTTCCTCCTGCATTTGCATTTGCTTTTGCTTCTCCAAACTCTACATTTTCTGCAATAACAACATAAGTAGTTAGTTTTTTACCTTCTGACTCATATTGATTCATTTGTAAACTTCCTTTAAGTAAAATTTTTTTCTTCCTTTTTCTAAAAATATTCTCCTATAAACTCAGCTGTCTTTCCAAAAAGCTACACAGTTTATAAAATCAGCTGTTTGAGAATCAGTTGAAGTTTGAAAAAGGTCTATCAACTGCTATTGAAAAATCTTGAGTATGCCTTCCCACTTTGTCCAAACTTTAATTCAGGGTCTCTCACAAGTCTTCCATTTAAAAACAACTAAATTCATATTAATCTCCTTTCTGATATAAAAATGTTATATATTTATTCTAAAGTTATTTTTACGAATATGTCAACCTTTTTTTATTCAATATTCATAATATTTAAAATTTCTTTTTTTGTAAAAATAATCTTTGAACATCTATATCTTCATTAGGATTAATTTCAATTTTTTTATCTCTTTTATAATTTCTCCTGGTTTATTAGCTAAGATATATATTCTATCACTTAAAGAATATAGCTTCTTCAATATCATGAGTTATAAGTAAAGTTGTTAAGTTAAACTCGTTTTTAGATTGAGATACCATTTATGTAGCTCTTTTTTTAGTTATAGCATCAAGAGCTGAAAAAAAGCTTCATCTAAAAAGAAAAATATTCCTTTTTAAAACATATAAGTTCTAATAAGTGCTACTCTTTGTCTCATTCCTCCACTTAACTGTTTAGGATACTTATCAGCATATTTTTTTCTAAATTGAATTGTTTTAAAAATTTTTCTTCCTTCTTCAAGTGCAACTTTTTTTATCTATTTTTGCTATAATTAGAGGTAAAATTATATTATTAATTATTGTTTTATGCTCAAAAAGTAAATCTTTTTTTGTAACATATATGCAACCTTACCTATATAATCATCACTTCCATCGATAGTGATTTTCACCACTTTGTTTTTTTAAAGACACCAGCAATAAGATTGAAAAAGAGTAGATTTTACCAACTCCACTACTACCCTACTATAGCAACCATTTCATTTTTCTTTAACATAAATATTTATATCTTTTTAGAATATGATTATCTCCAAAAAGAATAAGATAAATTTTTTTAATTTCTAATGTTTTCTTCATTTTTGTCCTTTATTCTAAATAATCATTTGAGAAAACCTGTATTTTTCTGGAATAGGATTTTTAGTTAATCCTTTTTCATTTAACCAATTATAGAAAAGCATTCCAACGAGCTGGATCTATATATCCCCATTTATCTTTGTCAGTTGCATATTGACTAGCTAGATATTTTTTTGAGATTCTATTATCATAGCTTTTTTTATTTTCAAGTTCAGGAGCATATTTTATTAAAAATTTCAGCTGCTTCTTCTGGATGCTCTATAGCATATTGATAACCTTTTTTTATAGCTCTTAATATCTTTATAGCCTCTTCCTTTATTATCCTTTAAATAATCGTTATTAGCTATTATAACAGGCGAATAAAAAGTTTAACTCAGGAGCATAGTCTTTTGTAGTAGAAAGAAATTTGTTTCTATATTCTAAACTATCTCCCATAATTTTTATCCCAAGCATAATATACAGGTGCTGCATCAAAAACTCCATTTGATAGAGGAGTTATTGAGTTATCATCAGTATTAGGAACAAGTTCAACTTTTGAGTAATCTCCACCATCTTTTTTTCCATTATAAATTGTAACATATTAAGTTCTATAGGAATATCCCAAGTTCCATACTTATGTCCTGCTAATTCTTTTTGGACTATTGATATTTAAGTTTTTATTAGTTATTATTCCAGAAGTATTATTTTCTATGATAGCAGCTATAGCAGTTATAGGAGCTCCTTTTGCTAATTTAGAAGCCATATAATCTTGGAAATATACTCCCATAGGTGCTTTATTATTAATAATTAAATCTGATGTACTTTCATTTTGCAGGTTGCTTTATATCTAAGTCTATTCCTTCTTCAGCAAAATATCCTTTTTTTCCTTAGCAACAAAAAGTCCAGTGTGATTAGTGTTAGGTACCCAGTCAAGTAAGAAATCAACTTTTTTTAATTCAACAGGAGCTTCTGTCTTAGCTTCTTCTTTCTTTTTCTCCACAGGCAGCTAACATAAAAAAATTGTAAAAATTCCAAATAACAAATACTTAATCTTTTTCATTTTCTTCCTCCTCTAAATATTTCCATTTTATAAATTTCTTTTTCACTTCTTTTTAACAAGTTCCATACTAATTAAACTTATAGCTGATACTAAAATAATTATTGCAAACATAGTGTCATAATCAAAAAGCTTTTTTTCGCTCTTATCATAAATACACCAAGTCCTTCAAAACCTCCAAGCCACTCAGATACAACAGCTGAAATAAAAAGCATATGAAACACTCACTCTTAATCCAGCATAGAAGTAAGTTAAAGCAGTTGGAATTTTTTTAAATGGTAAAGAATTTGCCACCTACTTGCATTCATAAGCTTTTAATAACTGTATAGCATCTTTATCACAATGTCTAAAAACCATCAAGTATGCTTATGATAATAGGAAAAGGTGGTATTTATAACTATCAAAAACAATTTTTGGGTGTCATATCATAACCAAGCCAAAGTACTAAGATAGGTGCTAAAGCTATGGTTGGTATAGTCTGTGTAAATATCAATAAAGGATAGACTATCTTATTAATCATTTCAAAAGCTATCCATAATAATTGCTAAAAAGACAGGCAAAGAAAAATTCCCTAAGGCAAGTCCTATAAGAGCTTCAAGCATAGTTATTTTAAAATGAAATAAAAAAATAGTGCTCTATCTCTCACAAAGCATTAGCAATTTCTAATGGGGTTGGAAAAGATAAATTTTGGAAGCAAGCCTAGATTTCCACAAACTTGCCAAACAGTTATTAAAAATTATAATGCTAATAAAACTTATGTTTCTGTTTAAAAATTTTTTTCATATTTCCTCTTTTCTATAATAAAAACTTTCTCAGGATAGGCCAAGAAAGTTGATTATTAAAGTGGTACTCCCTTCGTTGGCATTATCCAAATCAGGTACTATGGGTTTAAGAAAAAAAGGTTCTCATCTCAGCCTTAAGCTCCCCAGTACATATATTGTTATATAAATAATTCAGCTATCATACATCTAGCAGATCCTCCACCATATTTTTTTCAATAGTGTGTACATCTACTGGAAGAATAACATCATATTTTTCTATTATATTTTTTTGCTCATCAGTCAAAAGCAGAATAAGCTGTTGCTGACATAACACAAATATTAACTCCTTCGTTATTAACAAGTTCAATTGTATTTCCTAAAAAACTTCTCAACTTGTTGTTCACTTATGTATACTATTTCTTTTTTTATCTTTTTCTAGTTCATTTATAACAGCTGCTCTTTCTTCTAAGTTATCTATACTATCAGCACATAAAAATAGCATAATTTTTCTCCCATAGCCATCATAACATTCGTATGATATATAGCTTTTCTTTCTTCATTTATTGTTTGATATGAATGAAAAGCTATTTTTTTTATAGCCTGCATCTTCACAGAAAATATCTAAAAAGCTTTTTCATCTGCTCTTTGAGATAAAGAACAATATGCTTTTTTTATTCTTTCTATCTAATACTAAAGCTCCAGTTCCTTCAAGAAAAAAATATTTTTCTTTTTCAAGTGAAGAATAATCGACTACATTTAAGTTATCTACATTATCAAAAAAATTCATATATTCTATCTGTTCTTTCAAGTCTTCTATTTTCTGCAAACATAGGATATAAAACAACAGTATTAGAATAATGTGTTGAAAACCAATTGTTTGGAAATATACTATCAGGTGTATGAGGTTCTTTTTGTATCCTGTATAACTTTAACATCTATACCTATATTTTTTTTAGTTTTTTTCTACCATTTTATCAAATTCAATTAAAGCACTATTTTGAATTTCTTGTACTGTCTTATTATCTCTTTTTTTGATAATAATTATTTACTGCTGTTTCTTCATTAAAAAGCAAACAAAAGCAGGTCTTACCATTAAAATTTTTATTTGTTATATTTTTTTTCATAAAGAACCTCCATAGTCTTTTTGATTTTTATTTTTTTCTTCAACATAACCCATTTCTTTTTAAAAAAATGGTTTTTTCTTTCTCCAGTCATCTTTAACTTTTTACCCAAAGACCTAAATATATTTTTTTCACCAAGTAAATCTTCTATTTCTTGTCTTGCTTCCATTCCTATATCTTTTAACATTTTTTTCCATTTTTCCAATAATAATACCCTTTTTGAGAATCTCTTTCAACATAGATATTTATATTGAACTTATCTTTTTTTACCTTCATTTCTTTCTACATCAATTATTTCAACTGCAACAGAATGAGGAATTTCATCTCTAGTTTTTCAATAGGATTTTTTTTCTCTGACAATTTCTGTTATTATTCTATAAGTTGACATGTCTGTGTACATATCATCAGGATAGTATTTAACTCCTTCTTCTAGATAAGGATCTAAAGGCTTCTAGTAGTTGAGCAATTCCAAAAGAATACATAGCTGAAGCAAAGATTATCTTATCAAATTTTCCTAATTTTTTTCTTCTATTTCTTTTTAATTTTTTTCTTCTTTTTTTGTTCATCACTTATTAAATCAACTTTATTTACAAGTAAAAATTTTTAGGTTTTGTTTTGAATTCTCATTTATTCTATCCATAACAAACATATCTCCAGTACCTATTGTCTTTGAAGCATCAATTAAAAAAAGTATAACGTCCACATCTTTTAAAATATTGATTGCTATATTAGTCATATATTCACCCAAAAGATGTTGTGGTTTATGTATTCCTGGAGTATCAATAAAAAAATATTGATTATCCTTAACATTTAAAAATACCTTTTTATATTATCTCTTGTTGTTCCTGCTTTATCTGATACAATAGCAACTTTTTTTCAGCTACCATTTTATTTATTAAAGTTGATTTTCCCAACATTAGGCCTACCTACAATAGCTATAAATCCTGCTTTCATTAATTATCTCCTATTCCTATTTTTAAAAATAGATCTCTCTTATTTTTTTTATTTATTTCTTCTTCATCTTCTTGAAGACAGTTTTTTTAAAGTTTTAAAAATCTAAATTGTATCTTTTTCAATCTGAAATTAAACTTGATTTTTTTATATGAGCCAAATAGATATCTTTTTTTCTATGGCATATTTCTCATAATATTCTTTCAATTCCTTAGATATTTCAGCACTTATTTTCATAAGTAACTATCTTAGAATTTCTAAAAAAACTATGATTTTTTTCAAAAATTATATTTAAGCAAATCTTTAATTTCAATTTTCAAAGATATTAATAAGACTTATCTTAGCTTCTGCTATCATTCTTGAAATTAGCTTTCAATCTAACTTCATTAAAAATTATCTGAGAGAGAGTTTATATAAGCTTCATATTCATTTTTTTAAATACTTCTGTCCTATTCTCTTTAGATACTTTATCATTTGTTTTTTGTAAGTTTGTATTCAAAAATTTTTATCTATATATCTATTTTTTTTAAAAAGAAATTTATAAAAGTTTCTAATTGTACTATATTTTCTTTTTAAAAACTAGCCACACTATATTTATCTTCTATTTCTTTAAAAATACTCAATAAATAAGTCCTCATTTTGAATTAAATATATCTTTTTCTTTATTCTCTAAAAAAAGAAAGATATTCATTTATATCCAACTTATAAGCTTCTACACTAGATTGTAATAAATTTTTTTTTAATTACTAAATTTTCTATGTATTTTTTTCTAAAAATATCCACATTAGCCCTCATTTAACATTTTTATTAGCAATTTCTAAAACTTCGTCATTTATCTTTTCTCCCACTAACATTCTTCCTATTTCTTTTTATTCTTTCATTGGCAGATAATTTTTTTAACTCTACTTATAGTTTTAGAATTCTCTACATATTTTTTTCTATATAGAATTGTTGACTTGCTTTAGAAGCTATAACAGGAGAGTGGGTAATAGAAATAATTTGAGTACTATCTCCAATTTCCTTAAGTTTTAAAAGCAATTTTTTTCTAACTGTTTCTCCACCAATACCTGTATCAATTTCATCAAAAAAATTAAAAATTGGAATATTATCAACCTTAGAGAAAAATAACTTTAAGTGCTAACATACACGACTGACTTCTCCACCAGATGCTATTTTATTTAAAGGTTTTAATTCTTGACCAACATTAGTTGAGATAAAAAAATTCAACCTCATCATAACCATCATTAGTCATTCTATCAATTTTATTCATCTGTACCTTTAATTTTTGCATCTTCCATATTTAAAAAAACTTTTAATTCATTCAATAATTCATCTTCTATTTTTAAAAGCAATTTCTTTTCTTGACTCTAGAAAGCTTTTTCAGCCAACTTATCATATTCAGCTTTAATTTTTGTCTAGCTCTTTTTTTGTAATTCTCTAGTTTTAAAAATCTCCACTATTCATATCTGATAGTTTCTCTTTTAAATCTTCTCTGTATTCAATAAGTTCTGATAGAGTTCTTTTATACTTTTCTTTTTATTCTTTTTTTAAAGTATTCATTCTTCCAGCAATCTTATCTAAATCACTTTCAGTAACTTCTATATTTTTTTAGAAATATCTTCAATTTCTCCAACACAATCTTCTAGCTCATAATAAGCACTTTCCATTCTCTTAGCTAGTTCTAAATATCTTTCATCATATTTTTCCAAGATATTCTATGTTTCTGATAGATTCAAGAATAAAATCCTAAAAGCTGAATCATCATCATATTTTTAAATATTCTAAAGCTTTCATGAAACCTTTTTCTCTTATTTTTCTCTGCATTGAATACTTTCTTATATTCAGCCTCTAAAATTTCATCTTCTCCATCTTTTTAATTTTAATTTTTCAATTTCTTCAAGTTGATATTCATAAAAATTCTTTTTTTCTCTAAAGTTTCTTTTTTTCTCACTTTCTATCTTTTCAATTTTAGATTTAACTTTCTCTATGTTGAGATAGTAAACTTGATAATTTTTTTCTTTAATTTCTTTATCTTCTTTAGATAAAAAAAGCTATCTAGAAGTTTTTATATGATTATTTCTATTTAATAACATTTGGTGAGAATGTTGTCCAACTATATCCACAAGAGTTGAAGCAATCTCTTTTAAATCTGCTAAAGTTATTCTAACATTATTTACAAAGGCTCTAGCTTTTTCCATTTCTATTATAATATCTTCTTATTATAATTTCATCACCATCAGTATCTATACCCATAGCCTCTAATTTTTTTCTTTTTGTTCTCCATCAACATCAAAAAAACACCTTGTGCTACAAGATTTTCTTCTCCATCTCTAATCATATCAACACTAGCTTTTTTTCACCTATAAGTAAGTTGATACCACTTAGGATTATTGATTTTCCCTGCACCAGTTTCTCCAGTTAAAACTATAAAAACCTTTTTCAAACTCAATATCTAATTCATCTATAATAGCTAAATTTTTCAATCTTTTAGTTCTCTTAGCATAAATTTTTCTCCCCATTTAAGTTTTTTTCTCTTAAAACATCATAATAATTTCTTGCTTCAGGGTATAACTATTTTTTTCAAACTTTCTTTTTGAATAAAAATATTTCTACTTTTATCTTCTAATTTTTATTGTTTTTATGAGTATGTCCATCTATGTTAACTAAACCAAGCTGACTAGGTTCTGAAAGAGTTAAAACTAGCTTTACATCTCCTGATAAAATTATAGGTCTTGTATTTAGGTTATGTGGAGCTATTGGAGTTATAACAAATAACTTCTGCTCAGGGAGTAACTATTGGTCCACCAGCTGAAAGCGAGTATGCAGTTGAGCCAGTAGGAGTTGAAATAATCACTCCATCTCCTTTAAATTTTCCTAAAAATTTGTCATTTACATAGATTTCAGAGGCTACTATATTTCTTTTTTTATAGTATCTCTTGTTAAGAATACTTCATTTAAAGCTTTATATCTTCTATTTCCTATATTTCACCATAAAGAAAAAAATCTTTCTTCTATACTGACTTTTATTTTTTTTAAAAATATTTTCAAAAGATTTCTTTATACTTATCTTTTCTAATTTCTGTTAAATAACCTAGAGTTCCTGAATTTATAGCAATAATCTTAGCTTTCTTATTCTTTATATTTCTAAAAAGCTCTAAGTAAAGTTCCATCTCCACCTATAGTAACTATATAACTTGCCTTATGTAAATTTTTCTTCATCCAGTATTTCAAACTCTTTTTTTATTTTTTTAAAAAAATTCTAAAAAGTTCTTTGTATATATTTATAGCACTTTCTTTTTCACTGTTGTAAATAATACTTAATTTTATCATTTCCTTAATCCTTAAAAATGTTGGTAATGGGTCTATTGCCCTTAAATTTGCTCTCAATTCATAGTATAGATTAGGCTCTTTTTCACTAGATAGTCCTAGAACTCCTATTGTTTGTCCAGCACTTACTTTTGAATTGTATCCAACCTTTATTGCTAGTAAGTTTCCATATACTCCTATCATTCCTCCACCATAGTCTATCATAACAACCTTTCCCTAGTCCTTCAAAAGTTGCTAGCATAGATAACAGTTCCTGCCTTTTGCAGCTACTATAGGATTTCCTACTTTACCTCTAATTTCTATACCATTACTTTCTACAACTCCTGCTTTCTTTTGTCCAAAGTAAACTACTATTTGACCATTTAAAGGTTTAATAGTCTTTCCTATTCTTTTGTAAGCTTCAGGATTACTAATTTTTTGCATATCCACTGTTGTAGCTGCTTTTTATTTCTCTAAGTTCTTGCTTTTCTTCTTCTCTTAATTTTTTTCTATTTCTCTTTTTTCTTCTAATTCAATATCACTTGTATCAACTACAATTGGTACTTCAACTGGCTTTAGTTGGTGTTTTAGGTTTTATTTTCAGAAGGTTTTAGCACTATTTCTTTCTTAGCTTCAGCTTCTTTGAGCTGCTTTTTTTCCCGAGCAGCCTTTTCTCTTCAGCTTTTTCTGAGCAACTTTCTCTGAGCAGCCTTTTCTCTTGCAGCTTTTTCACGAATAGCTTTTTCTCTTTCTGCTCTTTCACGAGCAGCCTTTTTCTCTTGCCTCTTTTTCACGAGCAGCTTTTTCTTTTGCAGCCTTTTTCAGCAGCTTTTTCTAGCATTTTCTATTATTATTCTTTCAATTTCTTTAGAAATTCTTTGTTTTTCTTTCTTTAATTTTTTTCAATAGAAGATTTGATGACCCTTTTCTTTTCTACTTGTAATTTTTTTCTTTTAATTTATTTTGTTCTTCTTTTTTTAGCATCCATTCTTCTAGCATTTTTCTTTTAATTGATTTTCAAGTTTATCTAACTTAATTTTTTTCAGCTTCAATTTTATCTTGATTTTCTTTTTATATTACCTGTAACCTTTTTCTATATAGCCCATTCTTTTGTAAAGTCACCATAAAGAACTTCTCTATAGTTTTTCATAAGAATAACTTTTTTTCTGGAAGATCTCTACGATGTACTTTTACTATATTTATCCCAAGCAATTATCTTAGCAATAAATTCAGATTCTTTTCTATCATGCTCATCTTCAGAAATTTCAAGATTTTTTTCTACCATAGTCTATATTTTTCTTAACTACAGTAATTTCTTCTTCTATTTCTTTTCTTTCTTGTGCCATTTTTTTTCAATTTCAACTTCTGTATCTTTTTATCTTTTTTTCAATTTGAGAAGTTTCTGTATCTATAGCTTTTATTCTTGTATTCTTTTTGTTCAATTTCCTGATCTATATTCTTTATTCTTTTATTCATATCTTTTACAGTTGCTGAATTAACATTGGCTGATATAAGAAAGAATAAGAATAATTTATTAAATGTCGTCATCTTCAAATTCATCATAAAATTCATCCTTCTTATCTTCAGTTTCTTCTTCATAAAAATTCATAGTCTAGGTCATCATCTTTTTTTCTTCTTCATATTCTATTCTTCCAAGATTAGCTGGAATTAACCATACTAAGAAATTTAAAAATTGCTATTGCACCTATATGCCATAAAAATATTTCTCTTAAAGATAACAATGATGAATCAAAATTTGCATTTGTTACATATTTTCTAAAGAAAACATAGATATTAAAAAAATATTAAAGTAGCTACCACACTTGACATTGAAAAAGGAATCAAATTTTTTTAAATTTAGATTCTTTAATATTTTCTGCATAATCTAAGACCTGTATTTAGCATTATTTAGAAAAATTCAATTGCTACTCCTAAGTTAAATATAACTATAGTTACAAGAGCTATTAAAAAAATGAAAAAAATAGCACTACCTATTTGAGCAATATGAATTATATCACTTTGTTCTTGAGATTGTTTTTAAATAAGGTTCATCTTTATAAACCTCTTTAACTTCTTCTCTGGCTTCAATTATTTCTTGAACCCCATTCATCAGTTCAGCACTCTTTTACAGATACTATTAAAGAGTCTGTAAGTGGATTACTTGCTTCAGGTATTGAGATATTAAGTTCATTTTGTAAATTTTTTTAAAACTTTCAGATTTATCCATAAATCTAACTGAACGAACCCCATCTATAGTCAATATATATTTTTCTATTTCATTTCTTTTTTTCTTCATCAAGATTATTTTTGTAAGTCAACTATTATAAATGAATTAATCAAAGTTTCATTAGATACTTTTTTTAAGTTCAATGAAAAAAACTTATAAAAAAATATTTAAAGAGACAATTGTAATAACTATAATATAAAAAAACTCTATTCTTTAATCTATTTATATATGGGATATCCTTTTAATCCATAACCAAATAACTTATACATAACTAACTCCTTCTTATTTATAAAATTTACTCTACCTTGTATTGTAACATATATTTTAATTTTTTTATAAATAAAAAAACCTTTTTAAATTTATATTTTAAAATATAAATCTAAAAGGTTTTCATTATGCTAGCATTTTTTTCAAAAATCTAAATTTATTAGTTACCAGCTCTTAAAGCTTGAATTTTTTTCGAAATCAGAAATGACTTGTTTTTTTGTTGTTCCATTTCAGCTTCTAATTTCTTTTAAAGCATCTTCATATTTTTGAAGCTAAATTCTTCATATTGAGATTTATAGAATCTTGTGTTAGCTTCAGCTTGAAGTCTTTGAGCTCTTTGAGATAGTTCATTGTAAACTTGTTCATTTTGAGCTAATGCTTGTCTAGCAGCGTCAGCTTGTGCTCTTTCTTCATTAAATCTTGCTTCTTCTTGAGATGCTAAGTTTTGATATTCAGCATCTAAAAGCTTGTAATTCTCCTACTAAGTCAGCTGTGTTTGCTGCGAAATGCAGATGCAGATACTGCTAATACTGCTAATAATAAAAAAATTTTTTCATTTGTGGTACCTCCCAAATTAAATTATAATAAATTATCCTTACATTGATAATTATACATAAAAATTTTAAAAAAATTACAATATTTTTTTAGTATCTCTTAAATTATTTTAAATTTCAAATTATTTTTTTCTTGATTTTTCTTCTTTAGTTTCATTAGTTTCAAGAGTAACTTTTTCATTAGCTATATCTGCTATTAATTGATTATAAAGCTTGTCCAAATAGATTTCTTTTAACATCATTTAATATAGTTTCTTTAGCTTCTTCAAAAAGTAGCTTGTCTTTTATCTTCTTTATCTTTTTAGATAAACTATATGGAATCCTTCTTGTACTGGAACTAAATTTTGCTAAAATTACATCTTTTTTATTTTTCATTAAAAATTTCTTCAGCTATAGCTGGATGAATATCAGTTATAAATATAAAATTATCATCAACATTTTTTTGTGTTGCATCTGTTTTTTTCATCATTTTTTTTCTTTTAATTTCATTAAAAGTTTTGCTACAGTAACTTCTTTTTAATAATTTTTTTCTGCCTTTTATCTTGTTCTCTTTACAAAAGATAGTGTCTAGTTTAACTTTTTCAGGGAAATGTATAAAATTCCTTGTTTTCATCATAGATTTTCTTTAAAAACTTCATCTTCAATTTTAGTTCCTTCTACAACTTTAGCAGCTTCTCTTTCTAAGAAATATCTTATAAAAAGAGTTTCTGTTTGTAAATTGATTTGTTCAATTTCAAAACTAGAATATTCTGCCTCCTTAGCTTTTTTTAATAGAATATTATGTAATACTTTATCGTCTTCCATAATCCCCTCCAAATTTTTTTATTATTTTTATTAGATTATATCCTATGCTATCATATTTTTGATTTTTTTCAAGATAATCTATTTATTTTCAGAACTTTTTTTATTTTTTTGGATTATTTTTTTATACATAATTAGTATATTTTTTTATCAAAAATATTTTTTTTTAAAAAAATTTCAATTGAATTTTATATTAAATCATAGTAAACTTATGTAAAGTATTAATTTATATATTTAATTTATTAATACATATAAAAAAATAAATTTTTTTATTTATACTATAATTTGGTTTACAAAAAAATTTTAAATAATAAATGAAAGGTGGTTTTAATTAATGGATGCTTGGAGAGGTTTTTAAAAAGTGGTGATTGGCAAAAATAATATCAATGTAAGTGATTTTTATTAAACATAACTACACAGAGTATACAGGAGATGAAGCCTTCTTAGAAGGACCAACTGAAAAATACTAAAAAAACTTTTGGGATATTTTAAGTGGAATGTTAAAAATTGAAAGAGAAAAAGGAATCTATGATGCTGAAACTAAAATTCCTTCTAAAAATCGATGCTTATGGAGCTGGATATATTGATAAGGATTTAGAAAACAATAGTTGGTTTACAAACAGATGCTCCTTTAAAAAGAGCTATATTCCCAAATGGTGGATTAAGAATGGTTGAAAATTCTTTAGAGGCTTTTGGATATAAATTAGATCCAACTACTAAAGAAATCTATGAAAAATATAGAAAAAGTCACAATGCTGGAGTTTTCTCTGCTTATACACCTGCAATTAAAGCTGCAAGACATACAGGAATCATAACTGGTCTTCCTGATGCTTACGGAAGAGGAAGAATCATAGGAGACTACAGAAGAGTTGCTCTTTATGGAGTAGATAGACTTATAGCAGAAAGAAAAAGAGAATTTGATGCTTATGATCCTGCTGAAATGACAGAAGATGTTATTAGAGATAGAGAAGAAATGTTTGAACAATTAGAAGCATTAAAAAGCATTAAAAGAGAATGGCTGCAGCATATGGTTTTGATATTGGAAGACCTGCTGAAACTGCTCAAGAAGCTGTCCAATGGACTTATTTTGGTTACTTAGGAGCTATTAAGGACCAAAATGGAGCTGCAATGAGTTTAGGAAAAACTGCTGGTTTCTTAGATGTATATATAGAAAGAGATTTAAAAGAAGGAAGAATAACTGAAAGAGATGCACAAGAATTTATAGATCACTTCATCATGAAACTTAGAATTGTTAGATTCTTAAGAACTCCTGAATATGATCAATTATTCTCTGGAGATCCAGTATGGGTTACTGAATCAATTGGTGGAATGAACAATGAAGGAAATTCTTGGGTAACTAAAAAATGCTTTCAGATACTTAAATACATTATATAACTTAGGAACTGCTCCTGAACCAAACTTAACAATTTTATGGAGTGAAAAGATTACCAGAAAACTGGAAAAAGATTCTGTTCTAAAGTTTCAATAGATACTTCTTCATTACAATATGAAAATGATGATATCATGAGACCTCAATTTGGAGAAGACTATGGAATAGCTTGTTGTGTATCTCCTATGGCTATAGGAAAACAAATGCAATTCTTCGGAGCAAGAGCTAACTTTACCTAAAAGCATTACTATATGCTATAAATGGTGGTAAAGATGAATTAAAGAAAGAACAAGTTACACCAGCTGGAGAATTTGAAAAAATTACTTCTGAATACTTAGATTTTGATGAAGTTTGGGAAAAATATGACAAAATGTTAACTTGGTTAGCTTCTACTTATGTAAAAGCATTAAATATAATCCATTATATGCATGATAAATATTCTTATGAAGCATTAGAAATGGCTTTACACTCATTAGATATTAAAAGAACTGAAGCATGTGGAATAGCTGGACTTTCAATAGTTGCTGACTCACTAGCTGCTATTAAATATGGTAAAAGTAAGAGTAATAAGAGATGAAGATGGAGATGCTGTTGATTATGTTGTTGAACAACCATATGTTCCATTTCGGAAATAACGATGATAGAACAGATGAATTAGCAGTTAAAGTTGTAAGAACATTTATGAACAAAAATCAGAAGTCATAAAATGTATAGAGATGCTGAACCTACTCAATCAGTTCTTACAATAACTTCAAACGTTGTTTATGGTAAGAAAACAGGAAATACTCCTGATGGAAGAAGAGCAGGAGCTCCATTTGGACCAGGAGCAAACCCTATGCATGGAAGAGATACTAAAGGGGCAGTTGCTTCTCTAGCTTCAGTTGCAAAAATTACCATTTGAAGATGCTAATGATGGAATTTCTTATACATTCGCTATAACTCCTGAAACATTAGGAAAAACTGATGATGAAAAGAAAAATAACTTAGTTGGACTTCTTGATGGATACTTTAAACAAACAGGTCACCACCTAAATGTTAACGTATTTGGTAGAGAGTTACTAGAAGATGCTATGGAACATCCTGAAAATTATCCACAACTTACAATAAGAGTTTCTGGATATGCAGTTAACTTCATTAAATTAACAAAAGAACAACAATTAGATGTTATAAACAGAACTATCAGTAGCAAAATGTAATAAAAATAAATAGGGGAGAATTTTTTTCTCCCCTTTATAATAAATTGTAAAAAGGAAATGATGATATGCAAGGTTATATAAATTCATTTGAATCTTTTGGAACTAAAGATGGACCTGGAATAAGATTTGTAGTCTTTATGCAAGGTTGTCCTTTAAGATGCTTATATTGTCATAACGTAGATACATGGGAGTTAAAGGATAAAAAAACTATATTTATACTCCAAATGAAATTTTAGCTGAATTAAATAAAGGTTAAAAGCTTTTTTTAACAGGAGGAATAACAGCTTCTGGTGGTGAACCACTTATGCAAGCCTCTTTTATATTAGAGCTTTTTTTAAACTATGTAAAGAAAATGGAATACATACTGCTCTTGATACTTCTGGTTTATATTTTTTTAATGATCAAGCAAAAAAAGGTTTTAGAATACACAGATTTAGTTTTATTAGATATAAAAACATATTGATAAAGATATGTATAAAAAAATTACCTCTGTTGACTTAGAGCCTACTCTTAAATTTTATTCAATATCTTCAAGAAATTAATAAACCTGTTTGGTTAAGATATGTTCTTTTTACCTGGTTATACTGATGATGTAAAAGACTTAAATGATTGGGCTAAATATGTTTCACAATTTGATGTAGTTAAGAGAGTAGATATTCTTCCATTTCATCAAATGGCTATTTACAAATGGGAGAAAAACTAATAGAGATTATAAATTAAAAAGATGTTTCTACTCCTACAAAAGAACAAATACAGAAAGCTGAGGAAATCTTTAAAAAATATGATTTACCTCTTTATAAAGAAAGAAGCTAGATATTATTCTAGCTTTTTTTATTATTTTTTTCAAAAAAACTATTGACATTTCTTTATTTTTTTGATGTATCATTACTCAAAATAAGAAATCAATAACCATCAAGAGAAACTGAGGGACTGGCTCTATGACGTTTCAGCAACCTATCATTAGACGAGGTGCTAATTCCAGATAGATGGAGATTAATAAAAAAACTTTTAACTAATCTCTATCACTTGCTTATGGTAGAGATTTTTTTATTAAAAAAATTATAGGGAGGTAAAAATATGTCTACAGATCTAAAAAAATTTAGAAATAGAAACTCAATTAGTACAATCATTAGAAGAATTTGAAGAAGGTGAATCAAGAACTATCCCTTTAGTTCAAAGTACAACTTTTAACTACACTAACCCTGACACATTGGCAGAATTATTTGATTTAAAAAAATTAGGATATTTTTTTATTCAAGACTTAGTAATCCAACTGTTGCTGCTTTTGAAAAATAAAGATGGCTATACTTGAAAAAGGAGTTGGAGCTTTAGCTTTTGCTTCAGGACAAGCTGCTATAACTGCTGCAATATTAACTATTTGTAAAGCAGGAGATCATATAGTTGCAGTATCTACTCTATATGGTGGAACTATCACTCTTTTTAGCTTCAACATTAAAAAAATTATGGTATTGAAACTACTTTTTGTAAATCCTGAAGCTAGTGAAGAAGAATTTAAAGCTGCATTTAGAGAAAAATACAAAAAAATATTATATGGAGAAACATTAGGAAATCCCTGAAATGAACACTTTAGATTTTGAAAAAATAGTTAAAAGTTGCAAAAAGAAAAAGATGTTCCAACTATAGTTGATAATACTTTTGGCTAGTCCATATCTATGTAATCCTATTTCTTATGGAGTAAATATAGTTGTTCATTCTGCTACTAAATATATAGATGGACAAGGAAGTGTTTTAGGTGGAGTTATTGTTGATGGTGGAAACTATAATTGGGATAATGGAAAATTTCCTATGTTAGTTGAACCTGATGCAAGTTATCATAATATGAGTTACTATAAAACATTTGGGAAATCTTGCATATATCATAAAAAGCAAGAGCAAATATTTCTAAGAGATATGGGAGCTGCTTTAAGTCCATTTAATGCTTTTTATTCTATTAAGAGGTTTAGAAACTCTACATTTAAGAATGGAAAGACATAGTGAAAAATGCTCTAGCATTAGCTACTGCCTTAGAAAAAAATCCAAATATTACTTGGGTAAAATATTCTAAAACTACCTAGTCATTATTCTTATAAAAAAATGCTGAAAAAAAGTATTTAACAAAAAGGTGGTAGTGGAGTAATTTTAGTTGGTGTTAAAGGTGGTAGAGAAGGAGCAGAAAAAAAGTTCATTAAAGGGTCTAGGATGGATAAGAGCTGTTGTTCATGTTGGAGATTCAAGAACTTGTCTATTACATCCCTGCAAGCACTACTCATAGACAATTAAGTGAAGAAGATTTAATTAAATGTGGTGTATTACCAGAAGCAGTAAGAATCAATGTTGGTATTGAAAAATATAAATGATATAATAGCTGATATTGAACAAGCATTAGCAAAAAAATATAAAAATAAAAGATAAAGCTTACTTGATAAAAGGATAATTTAAAGTAAAAAAATAAGTGAGTTACGAATGTAGATTTTTAGGTAAAAAAATTAAAAGCAAGTGAGCCGAGCAAAAAGCATGAGTGTTTGAGCAAAAGCGAGTTTCATGTTTTGCAGCGAAACGTTAATTTTTTTATCGTTAAGAAATCTACTCAGTAACAAACTATTTTTTTTACTTTTTATTAATTAATATAAGAATTATAACTAAAGAATAAATATATATCAATTTTTGATTTTCATATTCTATGGATAGATAACTAAATTTAGAGAAAAAAATCTATAAGATAAATTAAAAAAATTATATGAAATTTTAATGATAGGTTTTAATAAAAAAATGATAAATAGAAATTTTCTAAAAAAATAAAGCTATGTAGTTAATTGATATATAGAAAACTTGCTAAAGGTAAAAGTATCAAATTTGATATTAAAGATAAAAAAATTGTATTGTACTAAAGTAATAAACTGTTATAGGGTATTAAAGAAATATTTGAATAGTAGTTGTAAATAAAAAAAGTAATCTAAAAACTTTTTTTATTTTTTTATAGTTTATTTTTTTCTAATATAAGGAAAAAAATATATAATGGCTATCATGGCTCCATAAGATAGCTGAAAAGAAAGTGAGAATACAACTGTAGGCTTAATTAAAATGGATAAATAAGCACTTATAATAAGGCTTTTTAGCTAAAATCTATCTTCTCATAGACTAATTTCCCTAGCAAATATACCAAAAGCCATTATATAAGCTCTTGTAAATGATGGACTTTCTTTTTATTGAAAAAGTAATATAGACTAAGTAAAAGTATAAGTGACACTTCAAGTACAATTTTATTCTTTATTATTCTTCTTAAGATAAAATAAAAAAATAGCTATGACCAAGCCTATATGTAAGCCTGACATAGCAAAGACATGTGATAAACCTATATATCTTATCTTTTCTTGTAAACTCTTTTTAATCCTGCTATTATCGCCTAACAATATAGCTCTATTCAGATTTTTTTGTTTCATATAAATATCCTTCTTCAGCTCTATTAAATAGAACTTGAAGATAATTTTTCTAAAAAAATTATTCTCTATCTTTTCAGATTTAATATCTTCAAGCTCAATAAAAATAAATATCTTTATATTCTTTAATAGATTTCACTAAAAAAATACCCTTTATATTTTCCATCTTCCTTATAATCTAGTTTTTCCATATATTTTTTTCAAAGGATATTTATTATTAATTTTTAGATCCTTAACTTTTACTATCAACTAAATTAAAACTCATTCTATATACTTCTTTTTGAAAAAAATCTCTGTTATCCTAAGCCCTGTTGCAATTCTTAACATTAAAAATTATTACTAAAAAAATGCCAGTAAGAATAATTTTTTTCATAAGAAATCACCTTTATTTTGTCTTTGATTTTAATTTTACTCCTAGACCTAAACTTTTTCTAATAACTTCTTCAGAATATTTTCTATTAACTTTTTCTTTAACTTCTTCTTTTCTTTAGTTCCTCTGTTTTTTTACTTCTTCCTGTTTTAACTTCCTCTTGTTTTTATATCTTCTTTTTTTTAGATTTTTTTTCTAATATTTCTGTATTTTTTTAGAATCCTCAATTTCTGTATTTTGTAACTATAGCCTCAGGTTCTTTCAGTAGTATTACTATCTTCAACTACATCCTTCATAACTGCAAAAATAATCTACAAATTTTTTTCTGATTTTCTAAAACTCAAATGTTGTTTGTATTCAGCTTCTTTTTTTATAACATCCAACATTATTGAAATATTTTTTTGATCAGGATTTTCAACTGTTGGAGTACTTGCACTTGGTGTGTTTAAAGCAGTACTAGAAGAATTAGTTGTTACTACTTTAGTTGTTTCTCTAGGTTTTTCAAGCTCAACAATATTTTGAGGCTTTTCCTTCAAAAAACAGGTGCTAATTTGCTTTAAATAGTAACTTTCTTCAATATATTCTTCATCATTTCCATAGATGAAATAAAAACTCTTCCATGTTTGATATAGTTAACTATTTCTTTAGTTAGAGCAGCAGGTAAAACTGGGACAACCTAAACTTCTTCCTGCAAAACCATACTTTTTAATATATTCATCATTAACTATATCTCCACCATGAATAACTATTGCTCTTGACTCTGCATTTGCATTTATATTTTCTTCAAGACCTTTTAATCTTAAAGAATAACCATAAGCTCCCATTATATTCTCCTAAAGTTAAAAAAAGAAACCTAATGAACTTTGATAAGAGTTCGGATCATCTGAAAACTCTAAAGGAATTTCTAAACCAGAATTTTTTTAGAATGAGCAACACGAGTGGAATAAACTAGTTTTTTTCTTATTCAAATCCAAGACATAAAAATCTTTCTTCGTTTGAAGGTTTTAGTATAGTCTATTATAACCAAAACTCCAGGATTTTTTTATTAGGTATTTGAACATATCCTAAATAAGCTTTTTGGAATATAGAATAGTCTATTTTTTTCCTTTTTATATTTAAGCTATCATAAACAGATTTTACATCTAAAATTACTTTTTGAGGTTTTAGTATCTGTTTCTGTAGTAATTGTAGTATTTTTGATTTATACTTTTCTAAATTTGTCCCTTCAGAAAAAAACTAAGACTTGATATAATTAACAAAGCTAAGAAATATTAATGTTTTTTTTTCAAGATTTTTCCCTCCACATCTTTTTGTGATAATTGCTTTATTTTTTTCACTTTTTGGTTTTTTTCTTGAACTTTTTTTCAGTAAATTCTTCTTCTAAAAAAAGTTATAGAAATTTTTTTTGAATTATCTGAACTATTCGTATCTAGATAAATTCTATACAATATTTTATTAGCTTCCATAGTTGGTGGAAAACGATAACATATCTCAGAATTTTTAGCAAAAAGCTAATGAGTTTTCTTGGAATAAATGCATAATCAACCTCATATAAATCTACACTTTGAAGTGAACTAATAGCATCATCTTTATATTCAATTTTTTTAGATATTTCAGAAAAAAATTATCTAATTTTGCTAAAGATATCTAAACCTGTCTTTTCCAATATTTGTTTTATAATTAGGTATAGCAATAGTAGAATTAACAACTTGAGAAATATTTTCAATTCTTCTACGTCCCTATTACAACTAATTCATCTTTAAATAAATCTTTTGATTTAAAGTCTTTTTTTAAGTTTTTAACATTTTCTTTTTTTCATTAGTTATTATAATATCATAATCAGACATATTCTTTAGATCATTTATTTTTACTTGAACTTTTATTTTTCATTTCTTTTCAAATTTTTTTAGCAAATTTTCCCAATAAAAATACTCTATTTCTTTATCTGTATAGACATTTATAACTTCTCTTGAAGACCTTTGACAAGATCTTATAAGAGAAAAAAATCCCAAATAATATAATAGCTAATATCAATAAAAATCCATTTTTTTCATACTTTTCTCCTGTATTAAACTGTTTGTTCTCCACAAATTGAAAGTTGAAAAAAAGCTTCTTTAATTTCTTTTTAAATTCAATTTTTTTCCAAGTAAATACATCATCTTAGTTAATCCCAGCCTCTGAAGTTATATCGCTTCCATTTATAATACCTAATTTTGAAAGTTTATCTGTTGATTCATAAAGAGGCATTCTTACACTACCAGATATACATTGTGTTATATCTAAAATAGGAATTTCCTTTTTTTCAACTATAGTTTTTTTAATGTATTTATAAAATCTTCACTTGTTGGAGTATTACCACTACCATAAGTTTTTTTAATATCAATGCCTTTTATATTTTTTTATTACTTTCAATAAAAGCTTGATATATAATTAGGATTTAATCCTGGAAATAATTCTAACAGAAGCACATTGGCATCAATATTTTTTTCAACATAAAAATTTTTTTCTGTAGGAAGTTTTTAAAAATTCTATCTTTTATAACTTTTTATTTCAGTAGCAATTTCAGCTAAAGGTTGATAGTTTGGTGACGAAAAATCCATAGTAGTTATTACTATCTGTTTTTTTACTTCTATTTGCTCTCATTAAACTATCTCTAAAAACAGATAGTTACTTCTGGAATAAGTGGAATATCAAATAGTTTATGTCCCTGCAATATAGATAGAATTTATTAAATTTTGTAAACCATCACTTCTAGGATTTACCATTGGAGCTTGAGCACCAGTTAGAACAACAGGTTTTAGCTAAATTTTTCAACAAAAAAATGATAACATAGAACCTGTATAGGCCATAGTGTCAGTTCCATGTAAAATAACAAAACCTAGATATTTATCATAATTTTTCTTCAATAACTTCTGCAAGTTTTATCCAAAAAGTCAGTAGTTACATCAGATGAATCTATTAACTTTTTCAAATTGATAATAGTCTGTTGGAAATTTTTTTCTAACACAGAATAACCCTTTAGTTATTTCAGCCCAATTATATGCTGGTCTTAAAGGTTTTCCCAACCATTCCTATAGTTCCACCTGTATTAATTATTAAAACTTTATTTTCCATTTTTTTCCTCATTCTTTCTTAATAGAGTTCTTATTATCTTCTAGAAAATTTTTATAAGAACCTTAGCCATTTTTTTCAGTAAAAGGAGAATGTCCAACACTCTCAACTATAACAAAGTTCACAATTATTTAATTTTTCAGATAATCTATAAGCTGAAGAAACTCTAGTATTAAAATCTAAACGTCCATGAGCTATCTGAATTGGAATATCTTTTTATTTTTATCAACTCTATTTAAAATATAGTCTCTATCTTTCCCAAAACATCTTTATTATAGAAAATAATGTGCTTCTATAAGAGCAAGAGAAATTTCAAAAATTTTTGAATATCTTCTTCTAAAGACCAAGTATATTCAGATTCCATTGTTCTTAATTCAAAACGACTCCAAATTTTTAATTGCTTCATTTCTAAGTTTAATATCATCTGAGAAAAAAATCTTTTGTGATAAGCTTTTAAGTAAATCATCTTGTTCTTCTTTAGGAATAAAAATCTTTAAAAGACTTTAAATTCAGCAGGATAGATCTCTGAAATTCCTTCTTGAAAATACCATTTTACATCACTTTTCATTAGCTAAGAATATTCCTTGTAACACCATTCTTTTTACTCTTTCAGGATGATGTATAGCATAAGTTAGACCCTAAAGTTGAACCATAGCTTCCAGCAAATATAGTCCATTTATCAATGCCTATATGTAATCTTATCTTTTCCATATCTTCTACAGAATAAAAAAATATTATTTTCTTTTTAACTCAACAAAAGGTAAACTTCTACCACAACCTCTTTGATCAAATAAAATTATATGATAGTATTCAGGGATCAAAAGAATCTTCTTGCTTTTTCCACAGCCTGCTCCTGGACCTCCATGTAAAAAAATTATAGGTTCTCCATTAGGATTTCCACATTCTTCTACATAGATACTATGAATATCACTTACTTGTAACATATAGGATTTAAAAAGGCTCTATTGCTGGATAGAAATCATAATTTTCCCATTTTTATTCCTTTCTATTTTTGAAAAAAACTAAGCTAAGTTAATAGCTTAGTTTAATTTTTGACATAATCAATTCATTTACAATTTCAGGGATTTGCTTTTTCCCTTTAGATAGTTTCATTACTTGACCAACTATACCTTTTTAGAACTCTTGGTTTTCTACCTTCGTCTGCAGCCTTTATAGTCTTCTATCATTTTTTTGATTATTAGCTAGAACTTCTTCTACCATTTTTTTCAATTTCACTGCTATCTGATACTTGAACCATTCCTTTTTCTTTTACAATAACTTTCAGGATCTCTATTGTCAGTTAAAGCAATTTCAAAAAGTTCTTTTGCTATTTTTAGATGAGATAATATTTTTTTATCTATTAAAGTAATTATCTTAGCAAGATTTTCACTGCTAATAGTAAATTTTTTTCTATATCAATATTTTTGATGTTTTAAAAACTCTTAAAAACTTCTGTCAATATCCAGTTAGAACTTAATTTAGGATTATTTGAAACTTTTACAACTTCTTCAAAAATAATCTGAAAGTTCCATTTCTTCTGTTAAGATAAGAGCATCTTTTTCATCTATTGAATAAGCATTTTTGAATCTTTCAACTTTTTGCAAGTCTTGTTTCTGGCATATCTTTTTTTAATTTCTTCAATTTCTTCATCAGTTATAAGAAGTTTTTAATAAATCAGGTTCATTAAAAATATCTATAGTCCATAGCTTCTTCTTTTGATCTCATAACTCTAGTAATTTGGTTTTCTTCATCCCAAAGTCTTGTTTCTTGATCAACTTTTTCCACCATTTTCTATAAGTTCTATTTGTCTAGCTATTTCATAGTCTATTGCTCTAGCAACAGCTTTAAATGAGTTTAGATTTTTAACTTCAACTCTTGTACCCAAAAAAACTTTAGAACCTTTTCTCCATAACAGAGATGTTAGCATCACATCTAAGTGAACCTGTTTCCATAGAAACATCACTAACTTTAGTATATTTTATTATATTTTTTTAAAGTATTTAGATACTCATAAGCTTCTTCTGAGTTTCTCATATCAGGCTCAGAGATAATTTCTATCAAAGGGATAGAAGCTCTGTTAAAGTTAAGATATGATTCATTTTTTTCCATGTATAGCCTTAGCTGTATCTTCTTCTATTTGAACCTTTGTTATCCCTATTTTTGACTTCTCTACCTGAATTTAATTTAAATTCTATATATCCTTTTTTTCAGCATAAGATTTTTTTCAAATTGTGTGATTTGATAATTCTTAGGTGCATCTGGATAGAAGTAATTTTTTTCTATCAAAAAGCACTTTCATTATTTATTTGACAATTAAGAGCAAGTGCTGCTTTAACTGCATAATCTACAACTTTCTTATTTAATTTAGGAAGTGCTCCAGGATGTCCTAAACAAATTGGACAAACATGAGTATTTATACCAGTCTCATCATAGTCTGATTTACAACCACACCATACTTTAGTACCTGTTTTTTTAATTGTAAGTGAACTTCCAGTCCTATTACTGACTCCCATTCTTTTATCATAATCTATTCTCCTTATTAATCCAATTTAGGTAAATTTAATCTTCCTATTTTTATTTTCAAGTGCTGAAGAAACTTTAATCAATGTTCCTTCATCAAAAGGTCTTCCCATAAATTGTACTCCAACTGGTAAATTATCTAAAAGTCCTCCTGGTAATGATATTGCAGGGTATTCCTGCTAAGTTTGCTGATATAGTAAATATATCTTCTAAATATAATTCTATTGGAGTTTTTACATCAGATAATTTAAAAAGCTACACTAGGAGCAACTGGTGTTAAAAATAACATCTACCTTTGCTAAAACATTTTTCAAAATCTTGTTTTATTAGATTTCTTACTTTTTTTGAGCTTTTTTTAAAGTAAGCATCAAAGAAACCTGCACTTAAAAACATAAGTTCCCATCATTATTCTTCTTTTTACTTCAGCTCCAAAAACCTTCAGTTCTTGTTTTTAACATATAGACTTTCTAAATCTGTATAATCTTTTTGCTCTATATCCCATATCTAATTCCATCAAATCTAGCAAGGTTTGAACTTGCTTCTGCTGGAGCAAGTACATAATAAGTTGGAACAGCATATTTTGTATGAGGTAATGAAACTTCAACAATCTCTGCTCCTAACTCTTTTTAATGCATTGACAGAATTATCAACTATTTTTTTAATTTCTGGGTTTAATCCTCTATAAAATATTCTTTAGGTAATCCAACTTTTAAACCTTTAATATCTTTATTTAAAAATTCTGTATAATCAGGAACTTCATTTTTTTACTAACTGTTGCATCATAGTCATCAGCTCCTGCTATAACATTCATACAGATAGCTACATCTTCAACAGTTTTTTTGCAAGTGTTCCTATTTGATCAAGAGATGAAGCAAAAAGCCATAAGTCCATATCTTGAAACTCTACCATAAGTTGGTTTTAAACCTACAACTCCACAAAATGAAGCAGGTTGTCTAACACTTCCACCTGTATCAGAACCTAGAGATATAGGAACTTCTTGAGCTGCTACCGAAGCAGCTGCTCCTCCACTACTTCCTCCAGGAACTCTATCTAGATCCCAAGGATTAGTTGTCTTATGATGATAAGAAGTTTTAGTAGTTGATCCCATAGCAAATTCATCCATATTAGTTACTCCAAGGATAATTGCATCTTCTTCTTTTAATTTTTTTAACTACTGTTGCATCATAGATACCAACATAGTTTTTCCAAAATTTTAGAACAAGAAGTTGATTTTCTGTCCTTCCATTAGGATATTATCTTTTTATTGCAAGAGGAATCCCTGCAAGTTTACCTAATTTCTCTCCATTTTTTTCTCTTTTCATCAAGTTTTTTGCTTCTTCTAAAAGCTAACTCTTTTTCTCAACGAAACAAAAGCTTTTTACTTTATCTTCTATTTTTTTCTATTCTTTCATAAAATGAGTTTACTATTTCTTCTGCTGAAATTTCACCTGATAAAAAAATTTATCTCTCAATTCCTTTAGCAGTTAATTCATAAATAAACATATCTCCTCCTACTCCCCAACAACTTTAGGAACTACAATTGCATTTTCAGCACTTTCAGGTGCATTTAATAGTACTTTTTTTCTATTTCTATTGATGCTTTTTTTCTTCTTTTTCTCTGAAAATTATTTACAACGTCATTTATATGAACTAAAGGCTGAACTTCTGATGTATCAACCTCATTTAGCATATCAATATACTTTAAAAATATCATTTAACTCTACCTGAAACTTTTCTATTTCTGCTTTCTTCAAATGATAATTTTGATAATTTTGCAATTTTTAAAAACTTCTTCCTTTGTCAGTGACATATCTTCCTCCTAAACTGAATACAAATATTCTATTTCTTCTTTAGTTAATTCTCTATATTTACCTTCTTTTTAAATCTCCTAAGGAAAAGTTCACCTATTTTTTTCTCCTTAACATTAGAACTTTATATCCAAATTTTTTTCTATCATTCTTCTAATCTGTCTATTTCTACCTTCTCTTATAGAAATATACATAGAAGTTTTATTTTTTTATCATATTTTTATTCCAGATACTTTTAGCTAGGTAATGTTTTTCCATCTTCTAGTAAAAACACCTTTTTTTAATTCTTCTATCTCTTCTTTTTTTACTTCACCAAAGACTTTTTATATAATATTTCTTATATATTTCAGACTTAGGATGTACAAGTCTATTAAATAACTCTCCATCATTTGTAAGTAAAATTAGACCACTTGTCATATAATCAAGTCTACCAATAGGAAAAAAATTCTTTTTATCTGTTTTTTTATTAAATCTACTACTGTTTTTTTCTACCTCTATCATCAGATGAAGCAGATAAAACTTCTAAAGGTTTTATTTAACATAAAATATACCTTTTCTTCAATTCTTTTTGTTTCTATTTTTTTATTATCCATATAGATTTCATCATCTTCAGTAACATCTATACCAGTACTTGCAATAACTCCATTTACTTTTAATTCTACCTTCTTCTATATATTTATCAATAGCTCTTCTTGATGCTATTCCAAGTGAAGATAAAAAAATTTATTAATTCTCATCAGTACTTATATTCTCCATATTCTTAATTTTATCTTTAAACAAATCATAATCTGGTAACTCTCTTATATCTCTAATACCTAGATAAGATAAAAAAATTTATCAGTTACCTCATATAAATTAGCCTTTTCTACCACTTTCCTGTCTACCACAATTTCTTACAAACTTTTCTTTCTTCTAAGTTTGAAATAATTCTATCAACAGAAACTCCTCTAATACTTTCTATTTCTGATTTTTGTAATAGGCTGTTTATATGCAATTATTGATAAAGTTTCTATTGAAGCTGAAGATAACTTTTTTTAGGTTTAGTCTCCTGTTCAAAAATAAGAATTTATAACCTCACCGTATATAGGATTAGTTGCTAAATAAACAAGGTCAGCATCAACTTCTATGTTGATACCACTATCCTTTCTATCATCTTTTAATTCTATAATTATTTTTTTAACATATCTTCAACAGAAATCTTAAAAAAATCTAGCTAAATCCTTTATTTTATTTTCATCTCCACCTAAAAAAATATAATTGCCTCAACTTGATTTTTTTGATACTCATTTTCAATAGCCTCATATTAGTATTCTGTTTCAGTTGAAACTAGAACTCTACTATATGTAGAGAAATCATTTAATAATACTCCTATACCGTTTATAACAGCATTTAAAGGGATCTTCAGCAACTGTAACTTTTAAGTTAAGTCCTGATGATATTTTTCTTATCTATTCCTCTAAGTAATGCTCCACCACCACTTATATATATACCTTTTTTTCTTTATATCTGCTGCTAATTCAGGAGGAGTTTTTTTCAAAAATAACTCTTATTTCTTCTATAATTTCTTGAACTAAAAGCAGATAAAGTTTCAACAAGCTCTGATGAAGTTAATGTGATATCTTTTGGCAAACCATTTTAAAAACATATTTACCACTTACATCAATTTGTAATTCTTCTGCTTCAGGATCAACAGTACCTATTTTTATTTTAATATCTTCTGCAGATTTTTCTCCTATTAATAAATTATGTTTTTTTGTCTAACATAATCAACAATAGCCATATCAAATCTATCTCCAGCCACTCTGAAAAGATGATTTTTTTACAACTCCACCTAAAGATACTACAGCTAGTTCAGATGTTCCTCCACCAATATCAACTATCATACTTCCTTCAGGTTCAAATATGTTTTATTCCAACTCCTATTGCAGATGCCATAGGTTCTTCAATTAGATAAGCTTCTCTTGCTCCTGCTTCTCTAGTAACTTCTATAACTGCTCTTTTTTTCAACTTGAGTTATTCCTGCAGGAACACAGATAATAACTCTTGGTTTATTTAAAAATGTTCCTGATTTTTATTCTTTTATAAAAAAACATCTTAACATTTTTTTCAGTAACTTCATAATCTGCAATAACTCCATTTCTTAAAGGTCTTATTGTTTCATAAATATTTGGAGTTCTTCCTATCATATGTTTAGCTTTTTCACCAACTTCAAAAAAAGTTCTTTTGTTTTTTTGAAGAAATAGTAACAACTGAAGGCTCTCTTAAAATTATGCCTTTGTTTTTTTCATATAGATTAGTGTATTTGAAGTTCCTAAATCAATACCCTAAATCATCTGAAAAATACTCCTAAAATATTACCTATAAATTTTTTTCATTTTTACACCTCTTCATTATATTCTATCTATTTGACTTATATTTATAACCATTTTTTTCTTAAATTTTTTTAAAAAAATTTGAAATAGGGAAAACCCATTATTGCAAAATAATCTCCCTTCAATCTTTTTCAACCAATACTCTTCCTTTGCCCTTGTATTCCATATGCTCCAGCTTTATCAAAAGGTTCTGAAGTATCTAAATACCAATTTTATTGTTTCATCATCTAAATCATAAAAATTTGACTTTACTAATTACTACATCTTTTTATAACTATATTTTTTTGAAATATTTTTTTTAAAAACATAGGCTGTTATAACCTTGTGTGTTTTACCTGATAAAAATCTTCAAAAAGCTTTCAGCTTCTTCTCTACTTTTAGGCTTTTCCAAAAATTCTACCTTCTAGTTCAACAACAGTATCTGCTGCTAAAAACAAAATCATTGACATTTTCTTTTGCTATTTTTATCTAATTTTTTTCTCAGCAATATCCAATATCATTTCACTTATTTCTTTCTTTTATCACTTATTTCTTCTATGTCAGCAGTTAAAGACTTTAAAAATTAAAACCCATATCTCTTAAAAATTTCTTGCCTTCTTTTTAGAATTAGATGCTAATATCATTCTTCTTCATCCTCTATTGTTACAGTTCTTCTAAAAAAACTATTCCCTTTCTTATCTATTTTTTTTCTTTTACTTTTAGCTTCATTTTCAATCTTTGCTTTTTTTATTCTTTTTTTGTGGAGAACTAGTTTTTCTTTCAGATTTTTACTGTACTTAATTTTTTTCACCTTTTTCAAGTTTTTTTCTTGTATTTCAAACTGTTCCATAAGACCTGAATTCATTCCAGCTCTTTTTCTTTCACTTTTTTCTTTTTTTCCTTAGCTCTATTTATACTTCTTATAAGAGGTCCAAAAACCATCAATAGAAATAAAAAGAATGCAAGTCCATATAAACCATAGTAAAAAAATAATGGAATGGAATTTGCTTAAATCTCAATGATAAATTTAATAAATTCATATAATAAATATGTAGGTAAATATCCTATTTTATACTCAAATAAAGACTTATTTATTAAGTTTCTTATAAAGTCAGCATTTATTTCAAAAACCTGGAGCTGTTCCAAAGTTAATTCCTAAATTTGCTAATATAAATATATATGCTATGATAAAAAGAGTATATATATATAGTACAATCTTAATTCCCAAAAAAATCTTTTTCTTTTTTTATTTTCTAGCATAAAAACAAAACCATATAAAAACAAAAGAAAAAGAAGAGTTGGTATTAACATTAATCCCATATAATTATATAAATTTTTCGTATATTCCCTTTTTTGATAAGAGGGAACATCACCGAAAAAAATCCCACTATTAAATAAAGTAAGAATAAAAAAATAAAAAAATAAACATATTTTATTCTTTTTCAAAACTTCACCTCTTCAAAAAAATTAATTAAAACTATTTAAATAACGCTTTTATAATACCACATATATTTTTAGTTTTCAATCTATTTCTCATATATAAATTGATTTTTGTATCAATTTTTTTTTATATTTTAGAATGTAAAAGAGCTATTACAAAATGTAACAGCTCTTTATGAAATAATATTATTGTTTTTTTGAATATTTGCTTAAATATTCATAAAATAATCTAGCTGGTCCATTTTTTTAGCGAACGTTCTATGAACTCATCACTAGAATCTTTGAAAAAAATCTATAGCAATAAGAGTTGACAATCCATGAGCAAAAGACCCAACAAGTATGTAGTAATTCTTCTTGCTTATCTTTTATCAATTGATATAATTCTTTCATCTGTTTTTAACTCTTCACGAATTACATTCAAAAAAATTCATCAATTAAAGGGACTCTTAACAGTATGTCTTGAAAATATTTGTAAAAAAAGTTGTTTTTTTCTTCACGGGCAAAAACACAAACTCCCATACCTATATCAAATAATTTTTATTCCTGTTCTTTCTTTTTAATAGATACTCAATAAATAATTTTTTTAGTTCTAGCAACTAACTCTGCTTTTTAGTACTTCCATAGAACCAATTGATTTATATATAGGAGCTGGAGATGAATCTAAAGCTTTTGCTACATTTCTAGCACTTATAGCATCATAACCTTCTTCTTTAAATAATTTAAAAGGCTGTATCTAAAATTACTTCTTTTTGAAAATAAAACTTTTTTTGGCATAGTTGACTCCTATAATAATTAAAAATTTCTTAGTTACAGATAATCCAAATGCAGTAATTTCTTTATGATATTTTTTTGATTCTCATTAACTTTATATTTTTCTTTAAAGTTTCCATCTTCTTTATCATAAATGAAAATGTGCTACTGAACCTGTAATTGATAAAGTATCATCATATTTATATCTAAGACCTGCACCTAAAGTAACAGAATTTAAAAGCATATTCAGTGTCATTGAAAGAAGAGTTTTTTTAGCACCTGTTCTAGCATAGTTTACACTTCCTATTACAGTAAATTTATCATTTAATTTATATTCATTTCCTAATGCAATTTCCCAACCATTTTTTTATAATCTCTACCATGTTCATGTCCACCAAAAGTTGTTACTCTATCCATTTTAACATGACGATTAAAAATAATAGTTAGCAGATGTTGAAACTAAATAATTATCTGTTACCTTATATGAAGCACCTACTGATAGTATAGCTGGTAAATCTCTTCTTATTTTAGAATTTATAGCATATTGTGGATAGAAAGTAGATAAACCTATATTAGAACCTATTATATCTGCTGTTTGTAATTGATTTTCAGAACCTTTTTGCTTTTAAAAATTCATTTTTATTCTTGAATCATATCTTGCAGCTAAATTTAATTTATCATTTACTTTATAGTTTACACCTATTTGGAATCCATAACCCCAAGCTTCTCTCTTAGAATCTAAGTCTCCACTTAAACCATTTTGTTGTAAAGCATTCATTTTAGTTTGAAGTGAAAGTTAATGCTTGAGTAGTTTTTTGTTGCTTTATAGCGGCAATTTGAGCTGCAGAAAGCCCTGAACCTTGAGTTGCTGCATCTACAGCTTTTACTAACTTCTTGTGCAACTTGTCTGAACTTTAGCTTGTTTATAAGCTGTAGTTGGATTAGTTCCTATATTTCAATGTACCACTTAATTTTCTTGATCCATGTACTATTCTACCTGCTACTGAAATTGATAATTGATCATTTATTGTAAAAGCTCTACCTAAAGTTGCTTGTTCATATAAATTTTTTCCAGTTAGAGTTGAACCTTTATCGTATACTCCTAAAGGTTGAAATTGAGCTAAATCTGATAAAACATCTATTCCTGATACACCATCATACTCCAACTTTCCTCCACCTGCAAGTCCACCAAAAGTAAAGAAATAAGCTCCATTATCATCAACTGAAGTCAATGAAACATTTGGAATTAATTGAGTTAAATGAGCCTTATGTTCTTTTCCTTTATATGACATTTTTTCATGTCCCATTGGCAAATTGTAAACCAAGATGTACATATTTTCCTTTATCTAATCTTGAAAGTCCTGCTGGATTGTAATAAGGTGATACTTCATCTATCATACCTGTTTGTGCTTGATTTGCTAAGTAATCTGGACTATAAGTTTGAATATGATCTATTGATGCTCCATATAATCCACTTGATAATATTCCTATTAAAAACAATAACTTTTTCATTTTTTTCCCTCCATATCTATTTGAAAAAAAGTATTTAAAAAAATAACATCCAACAATAATATAACAGATGTTTTTTTCTTGTCAAATAAATATTAGATAAATTAAAGTTTGTATTTTTTTACTAAAAAATTGTATAATATAAAAAAACGAAAAGGTGAAATTTTATGTATAAATTATTTTTTTATCAATTTTTTTAATAGTTAGTTTTTCTCTTTTTCGCTTTAGAAAGTAATGAAATAAAAGAAGTTATTCCTATACATAATGAAAATATAGCAACTGAAGAGGAGATTTTTAGTTGAAGAAGTGGTCTCAAATAAAGAAGAAGATAAAACTTTATTAGAAAAAAACCTCAAAAATAACTATAATTCAGAAGAATTAAAAAGCTAGTAATGTAATAAGTACTAATAAGGATTTAAAAAGAAAAATAAAAAAAGAAGAATATACTAATGATTACAAGTCTGAAGAAATTTCTGATAAAGAACTAGTAGAGTAACAGCATTAGGCTCTGCTATGGGAGCTGTTGATTTAGGAAAAAATTGAAGAAAGAAAAATTTAGAATAGGAGCAGGTGTAGGAAGTTCTAACAATACTCAAGCTGTTGCTGTAGGAGTTGGTTATGCTCCAACTGATAGATTTAGAGTTAATACAAAATTTTCTACTTCATCTACTTCAAAAAAAGAGCTTCTGCAATTTCTATTGGAGCTTCTGTTGATCTAGACTGGTAAAATAAAAAAATTGAGGCTGTTGCAAAATAATATACAATGAGTTGCACCCAAAAATCTTGGACACAAGATTGGAGGTGCAGTTTTTGTGAGTAAATTAACAAGAGAAAAATAAAATTGAAATATTTGAAAGAAGAAAAAATGGGGAAACTATTCCTTCTTTAGCTAAAGCTTTTTGATGTTCAGGAATCTAATATTAAATATTTAATTGCTTTTAATTGAAAAAAACATGGATATGATATTTTAAGAAAAGATAAAAAAATAGAGCTTATTCTAAAGATTTTAAACTACAAATAATTAATAGAATTTTAATTAATCATGAGTCTGTTAATTTTTGTTGCTCTTGATATTGGTTTAGTATCTCCTGGTATTTTTACATAATTGGCTTTCAAAAATTTAAAAAAATGGGTATAATGTTGTAGAAAAAGAAAAAAAGGAAGGAAACCTAAATCTATGACTAAACTTAAGAAAAAAATGATAAGACATTATCTGAAAAAGAGAAAAATTAAACAATTAGAAGAAGAAAAATTTGTATCTTAAGGCTGAGAATGAATATTTAAAAAAATTGAGAGCTCTAGTTCAAGAAAGGGAGCTAAAAGAAAAGAAAAAGTAAGAGTAATAGCCGAACTTAGAGCTAAATATCCTTTCAAAAATGCTATTAAAGATTGCTGGAATATCAAGATCAGTATATTATTACTATATTGATAAAAAAAGATATTGATGAGAAGAATAAAGATATCATTGAAAAAAATCAAAGAAATTTACTACGTGAATAAAGGAAGGTATGGTTATCGCAGGGTAACATTGGAATTAAAAAAATCAAGGTTTTAATATTAATCATAAAAAAAGTTCAAAAGACTTATGAAAAAAGTTTAATTTACAAAGTATTATCCGTAAAAAAAGAAAAATATTCTTCATACAAAGGTCGCATAGGAAAGATAGCGGATAACCATATTAAAAGAAATTTTTGAAGCAACAGCTCCAAATCAAAAAAATGGTTTACAGATGTAACAGAATTTAATTTAAGAGGAGAAAAAGTTATACTTATCTCCAATATTAGATGCTTATGGAAGATATATAGTTTCATATGATATTTCGCGCAGTGCTAACTTGGAGCAGATAAATCATATGTTAAATTTAGCATTTAAAGAAAATGAAAGTTATGAAAATTTGATATTTCATAGTGACCAAGGATGGCAGTATCAACATTCTTCATATCAAGAAAGATTGAAAAAGAAAAAAAGATAACTCAAAAGCATGTCAAGAAAAAGGAAATAGTTTAGATAATGGATTAATGGAAAGTTTCTTTGGGTTGTTAAAAAAACAGAAATGTTTTTATGAACAAGAAGAAAAGTACAAGACATTAGAAGAATTGAAAGAAGCAATAGAAGATTATATATATTATTACAACAACAAAAAGAATAAAGGAAAAAAATTAAAAAGGATTAACTCCTGCTTCTTACAGAAGTCAATCCTTATTAGTAAGTTAAATTAATTTGTCCAACTTTTTGGGGGTCAGTACACAACAGCCTCTTTTTTATTATTTTATAGTTTCAACTAACTTAGCAATATCATCTGCATTTAATAAAGCTTCATCTACATTTATTGAATAAGAATAAGTTCCATCTGTCCAACTAGCTACAGATATGTTACCATCATTACCTTTTTCAGTAACTTCTAGTTCTCCAACTTTAACTACATTTTCTTCTTTGTATTCATTATAGTCTCCACTTATATCATCAGTTCCATCTGCTTTTTCTAATACGAAGTCCTTCATGAGTTTTTTTCTGCATCAAAGTAAATTACTTCTATCATATCATCTGCTATAGCTTGAATAACAAGTCGATTATAATCTGCATATTCTGTAGGAGCTTTCTAAAGAAAAAAACCTGCTATTTTAGCTGCTTCATCTAAAGTATCTACTATTTCAAATGGATTAGGTACTCCATAGTCTTGTGCTTGAGTAGTACTTGCTTCTGCTACTTCTTCTGTTACTTCTTCTTTTTTTCCACAAGCGACAACAGCTAAACATAATAATAACATTAATAATATTTTTTTCATATAATTACCTCTTACTTATCAAATTTAATTGCAGCTTCATCAACTACATAATCATAGAAGTCATCAAGTGATTTTTGGAAAATTGATCTTTAGATCCAAATCTTCTGATATTAACTTCTTTATTTTCTACTTCATTTTTTTCCAATTATTAATTGCATAGGAATTTTATATCTTCCATTTGCTTCTCTTATCTTATATCCAATAGTTTCATTTCTATCATCAAGTTCTGCTCTAATTCCTAATTCTTGTAACTTATCCATAATTTCTTTTTGCATAAGGGATACATTCATCATTAAGAGTTAGGACTTTAACTTGAACTGGTGCAAAGCCACATAGGAAAGCTCCTGCATAGTGTTCTATTAATATTCCTATAAATCTTTCTATTGAACCATAGATAACTCTATGAAGCATTACTGGTCTATGTTTTTCTCCATCTTCACCTATATAAGTTACATCAAATCTTTCAGGTAAAGTTAAAGTCAAGTTGGATAGTTCCACATTGCCACATTCTTCCAATAGCATCTTTTATTTTTGAAAATCTAATTTAGGACCATAGAATGCTCCATCACCTGGATTTGATTTTATATTTTCTTCCTAATTTATCTAAAAGCACCTGCAAGTGCAGATTCTGCCATATCCCAAATTTCTTGAGATCCTATTGCTTTTTTTCTGGTTTTAGTTGAAAGTTCAATTTCATATTCAAAAACCAAATAATTTACTATAGAATTTATCTATAAGATTTACAACACCTATAATTTCATCTTGAACTTGATCAGGAGTCATAAAGATATGAGAGTCATCTTGAGTAAATGATCTTACTCTCATAAGTCCATGTAATGCTCCAGAAAATTCATGTCTATGAACTTTTCCAAGTTCAGCAAGTCTTGCTGGAAGATCTTTATATGAATGTAATTGGTGTTTAAAATGATAAAAACTCCTCCAGGGACAGTTCATTGGTTTTTATAGCAAATTCTAATTCATCAATTTCTGATGTATACATATTTTTCTCTATAGTTGAAACCAGTGTCCTGAAATTTCCCATAATTCTTTATTAAGCATTATAGGAGTTTCTAGTTGTAAATATCCTGCTTTTTCATGTTCTTTTCTCCATAAGTCAATTAGAACATTTCTAAATACCATTCCTTTTGGTAAGAAGAATGGGAAAACCTGGTCCATATTCACTTATAAAGAATAATTCTAATTCTTTTCCTAATTTTTCTATGGTCTCTTTTTTTTCAGCTTCTTCCATAAATTTTAAATGTTTCTTTTAATCTATCTTCATTAGAAAAAGAGTATCCATAAATTCTTTGAAGCATTTTTATTTTTTTTGAGTTTCCTCTCCAATATGCTCCAGCAACTGTTCTTAATTTAAATGCTTTTAAATATCCAGTTGAAGGTACGTGTGTTCCTCTACAAAGATCTGTAAAATCACCTTGTTTATAGAAAGAAACTTGTTCTCCTTGAGGTATTCCTTCCACAATTTCAACTTTATATTTATTTTTATCTACATCTCTAAAAGTAATCAATAGCTTCATCTCTAGGTAAAAACATATTTTTTTCTAATTTTATATTTTTCCTTTTACTATTCTTTTCATTTCAGCTTCAATTTTTTTCTAAATCTTCTTCTGTAAATTGTTCTACAGGATCAAAGTCATAATAGAATCCATTTTCTATAACTGGTCCTATTGTTACTTTAGTTTCTGGATATAGTCTTAATACAGCTTGTGCCATTAAGTGAGCTGTTGAGTGTCTTACTATATCTTCTCCTTCAGGACTGTCAATATCTATAAATTCTACTTCTGCATCATGATCTAATACATATGACATATCAACATTTTTTTTCCATCAACTTTTGCTCCAACAGATTTTTTTAGCAAGTGAATTAGAAATTCCCTTAGCTATTTCAAACATATTGATATTGCTATCATATTCTTTATTTTCTCCATTATATTTGACTAACATATTTTTCCCCCTTGTAATCCTTTTCCTTCTTTCTTTCCATAGTATACAGAAAAAAATAAGTGAATTGCATTCTAAATTTTAGATAAAAAAATCAAATAGAGTGAACCGAGCAAATGTCGCTGTGTTTGAAAGCTAACTTGTTAGCAAGTTTAGCAATTTGCAGTGAACTCTTGATTTTTTTATCGTTAAGAAATTTAGCTAGCAATGAGCTATTTTTTTCTGACTTAATAACTATTTTTTTAATTGACTAGGTCTATCTAATAGATATCCATCTGGTCTTGTAGAAGCATTACCACCTCTATTTTTTTAGCTCCAACTCCTAATAATGAGTTATTAGGGAAAGTTAATAATGTGAAGTGTACTCCTACTCTCCATTCATAATCTTTACTAGATGCTTTATATCTATTTTCATAAGATACAGCCCATTCATAGAAGCCCATCTCTTTTACCCAATTTCAATACCTATAGCTATCAAGAGATTTTCTTTTCTATATCTTGTACCAGTAGGGATCATTTTTATTTTTCATAGAAACATTGCATAAGTTTTTAACTTTCCAACCTTGACTAGGTTTTCCAATTTTTGCATATAAACTAAATTCATGTTCTTTTTGAATCTTTTACTCCCAATAATAATTTCCACCTGAATCTCTTCCAACTAGCCTTTTTCTGTAAATTTATATCCTATACCTACTCTATTATAAGTATAAGTAAGACCTCCTGTAAATTTAGTCATAGAATTTCTTAAGTTTCCTGTTTGAGAATATCTTTTTATTATTTTTTTCAATATTTAACATAAAAGACTTAAAAAGCTTTTTTTATAATTTCCTATTCTAAATGTTTCATCTTTTATTCTTGTTAATTCAAATTGATTATAGAAATCACTTTTTCCTATCAAGAATAGCTCTTATTTGATCAATATCATTAGCTGTTATTTCACTTTTCTGGTTTTTTTCATATTCCAATGTTGCATATTTCATAAGTTCTTCTTTTTCAAATCTCTTATCTCTATATGCATAAGCAAAAACTATATGTATCAGTATTTCTAATATCATCTTCTATACGAGTATTTCCCATATCTATATGTTTTTATATGCAGCTGCAAAAATCTTGTTCAACATCTCCATAGATATTATAAACAGAGAGTACATTCTATTTTTTTTCTATCTAAAGTATCCCTCCACTATCAACTCTTTAACTTTATCTCGTACCTTGAGCATAAGAAAGAGATAATCTACTATTATCAAACTTTATATCCTCCAGTTATTCTATGTTCGTTGATATCTTCTCTAAAATCGTTTAGTTGTATAGAAATCATCACCAATAAAGTCAATATCAGTATTAGCTGAATCCTAAATCATATTTTTTTAGTTTCAAATTTTTACTGAATATTGTCTTGTACTTAAATCATTAACTTTCTTTTCACTTCTAGTTTCTAGTTGTAAATCTTTTATCATCAGACATATTTAAAATCTAAATTAGTATCTTCATCAAATTTAATATTTAAACCAGTATGAAGTTCTTCACCATTTTTTTGACTTATGTTCCATAAGGATTTTTTTAGAAGTTTTATATCCTATATTATAAGTTGTAACAGTTGATTTTCCCATCAAATACTAGGGTATCATCAAATTTTACAAAAGTCACTTTTTATTTATTAATCTTCCTTTCTTCATTATTTTTTTATTTCCTGAGAAACTATATTTTTTTGTCCTTCTATTCTAAATTTATTCGTGACATCTAAACCTGTTCCTTTATAAAAAAATAATTCATTATCTAATTTTTAAATTTAAAAGATTTGTTTTATCTGATGAACCATCAAACTCATCTTGTCTAAATGTTGCATCTAAACCAAGAGTTCCTTTATCAGCTAATTCAATATTTTTTTCTACCTAATTCAAGTTTCATAGAATGTAGATTTATTTTTCATATCTTCTATAAGTTCCATCAAATAGTCCATCTCTTGACCATATTTCTGAATTATTTTTTTCCAAAAGCCAACTCTATAAATTTCATTATCATTATATAGATTTAAATCTGCTCTTCTTTCTAAAAGTATTTTTCATAGATAGTATTTTTCAAATCTATTAAATTCAGCTAATCTATTGTCACCCATTACAGTCTTTTCTATATGTATCTCTAGCTTCATCTAATTTTCTATCTAAGAAATTATAAGCAAATGTTGGAGTAAAAGTATATCTACCCATTTTATAATTTCCTAAAGAAAGCTTTGATGTTTTCAAAATTATTATAATCATATTTTTGCAACAGTAGTTGGAGTATATGAAAAAAATCTATTCCTAAGATATTTCTCTTTTTAGCTGAAGTATTAATATCTTCTTCCCAGAAACTAAAATCTTCTGTAGTCATCTCCCTCTTCTCTTTATCATAAGAGATACTTGCTCCATTTTCTTTTAATAATAAATCTGCTCCTATTCTTTCATTTCTTGACATTAAGTCACTAGCTAGTAGAACCTGGATCCATATCATATAAATAATCATATCTAGTATTAAATTTATACTTATCATTATCCTTAGTCAATGAAAGATTTGGTGTATAAATCATGATCAATAGCTAGAACCATAAGATATATCATCAATTTTATCATATACTAAAAGTCCATAAGCTTTTTTTATCACTTACTAAACTCATTTTTACCTGTAAAAACTTAAATCTTTCTTTTCACCTAAATTATATAGATTTGAATCTAAAGTATAGAAACCTATATTCTTATCAAATTTATATCTATCTAAACCTAGAGAATTATAGACATTATTATCATCAAATTTTTTCCATAACATCAGCTAAACTACCAACCATACTTCTAGTTGAATTTTACTGATAAGAAATGGAAATTTCCCATTATCTCCTTCATAATCATGACTCAATTCAACTTTATATCTTTTACGTCTTTTTTTCATATTCAGGTAGTTCATTTGAAGCAGTAGGTTTTTCTTTATTTTTTTGCATAAATTAACCAGTCATCTATATTTAATCTAGTTTCACCAATTTTATCAAATTTATACCAGTTTTCCCATCTTCCAACTAATATACCCATCTTATCTGCAAACTTAGGAGCGAATCCTCCTCTGAATTTATCTTTTCTATTTCCATAAAGGAATCCCATTGAAGTCGCAGCTCCATAGTCATCAGAAGATTGTATAGTAACAAATAAAGGAACAGTAGAACCTGATCTTATATTTCGCTCTAAACCATGGAAAAATTAAAAGGCATAACATCTTTTCCTTTTATAAATAAATCAGATTTTTTTAATGTTATTTGCTTATCTGGCTCAATTAAAAACATCTGATGAAAAAAATATGATATCCTGCTTTTTTTCAGGTTCTTTTTGAAAATTAACTATATTAAAAATCTGTTGTAACCCAAGCATCTTTTTGCATTTATCTTTTTCATCTGAATATTTTATTAGAGGACTTCCAAAAATATATTTTATCATTAGGAGCTTCAGCTCCCGTCATTTTAGCAACATTTACATAAGCAAAACTATTATAAAATTCTCCTTCTTCATTAGCTTGAGATATCTTTTCCCACCTTCAGTTTCTATTTTTGATATTTCCTGTTGGTTGAGCAATATTCATTATGGCATTATCTTCAAAAGATATTTCACCTGTTTCAGGATTTCTTCTAAATTTATAGAAATAATCCCCTTCATATTTCCATTAGTAACAGCAACTCCCATGATCTGAAGTTAAAAGTATTATCATTTAAATCTATAACTACTTCATCTGAGTCAGCAGTTATAGTTTCTGAATAGGCATTATTTACTATCATAGCTGATAGAATAAACAAAAAAACATGAATTTTCTTTCTCATCAAAATTCTCCCTAAAATTAAATTTATGTTAAAAATTATACCATATTTCTATTATTTTTTTAAAAATTTAATTATCTATTATTAATTTTTTTAAATCTCTTTTTTTAAATTTCTTTCTTGGTCTTTTCTTAGCAATACTTTCTCTTTTATCATAAGTTTTTCTTACCTTTAGCTATTGCTATCTGGACTTTTTACATAACCTTTTGACAGATGAACATCTAAAGGAACAATTGTGTAACCTTTTATTTTTTTACTTTCTCATGTATCTTTTTAATTTCTTTTCTATGTAAAAAGTAATTTTTCTAACTCTTCTTTCTTCAGGGATTATATATACTACCATATTCCCAAGGAACAACTGACATTCCCATTATGAAATATTTCATCATTTATAATTCTTACAAATGATTCTTTTATACTAACTTTTCCAGCTTTTATTGATTTTTACTTCGCTTCCCTTTAAGCTCTATTCCAGCCTCATATTTTTTTCCTCTATAAAGTAATCAAAAAAGCTTTTTTTATTATTTGCAATTATCATAATTTCCTCTTTTTAGAATATATCTTTCAATGGAACTACTCCAATTTCTAAAGTTAATAAATCAGCTTTTTCTACTAATGCTTTTACTTTTTCACCTAAAAGAAAAAAACAGTTCCATTATAATAATCTATCATACAATAATTTTCTTCATCAAAATTATAGAAATTTCCTGAAATTGTTACATCCCAACTACATTCTATATGTTCGCTTGTTTCAAAAAGACTTTTCTACTAGCAAAAACCTGTGACCATAAGTTCAAGTTCTTTTACCAACATATTTTTTTCATATACTCAACTAATTTTAATTCTAACACTTTCATCTTCAGCTTTCATAGCTACTCTTTCTGTTTTTAGAAATATGATGAGCTATTTCATCTAAATCAGATAATTTTTAACTGTTTAATAGAATTGTTTATACTTGAGAATAAAAACTCTATGAACCATTAAATCAGCATATCTTCTTATAGGAGATGTAAAGTGAGTATAATGTGAAGATGCTAATCCAAAGTGTCCTATATCATCTACAGTATATCTTGCTTGTTTTAAAGATGTTAAAAATAGTCTTATGTACAAAGCATACTCGTTTCTTGATTTTTAGATCTTTCTATAATTTCTTGGAATTGTTTTAGGATGAAGATTATCAAAATTAGGTATCTTATATCCAAATTTTGCAAGCATTTCATTAAGTTTGAAAAACTTTTTTTCTCTATCAGGTTTTTCATGGGTTCTATATATTGAAGCCAATTCTAACCAATATATTCTTTCAGCAACAGTTTCATTTGCAGCTATCATAAAGTCTTCTATAATTTTTTTCACCTTCTCCTCTTTCTCTTAAAAAGGACTTCTTCGACTTTATTATTTTCTTCATCTAATACAACTTTAAGCTCTGGAAGTTCAAAAATCAATGCTTCCTCTTGTATGTTTCTTATTTCTTAATATTTTTAGATAGTTCTAACATTTCTTTTTAACATTTCATGAAATATCTGAATATTTATCTATTAACTTTTCATTACCATCTAAAATTGCATTTACATCTTTATAAGTCATTCTATGAACAGACTTTTATAACAGACTTTATAAACCTCATAGTTTACTACATCACCTTTAAGATCAATTTCCATTTCACAAGCAAAAAGTTGCCTTATCTTCTCTTTTCATTTAGAGAACAAATTCCATTAGAAATTTCTTTTTGGAAACATAGGTAAAAACTCTATCAACTAAATAAACTGAATTTCCTCTGTTTCTTGCTTCTAAATCAAGAGTAGAATCTTTTTTTCACATAATAAGAAACATCAGCAATAGCAACTATCAGTCTATAATTACCATTTTTCAATTTTTTTCAACATAAACAGCATCATCTAAATCTTTAGCATCTGCTCCATCTATAGTTATTATAGGAAGCTCAGTTAAATCTTTTTCTGTCTGTATAATCAATTTTTTTTCTTTTATAACTTCCCTAACTTCTTGCATTGCTTCATCAGAAAAAAATGATCACTTAGACCTTCTCTATATATAAGAGCTTCTATCATATTTCTTTACTATTTGTTGATGAACCTAGAATCTTTATAATCTTTCCTTCAGGCTTTTCTATTTTCATCTCCCCAAAAATGTTATTTCAGCTACTACTATATCTTTATTATCAGCATTTCCCACTTGAGAATTTGGAATATAAATATCGCTTCCAAATGCACTTTTAGTTGGTAAAACAAAAGAAATTTTTACTTTTTCTAAAAATACCAACAACTGTATTTTTTTCTACGTTCTATTATTTTTTTATAATTTCTCCTTCTGCTCCTGGTTTCCCCTTACTATCATATCCTTCACTAGTAATTTTTTTCACTAAAACTCTATCTCCATCAAGAGCTGAATTAAAAATTTCTCTCTAGCTATATATATTCCATTTCTTTCTTCAGAATTTTTCGTTATCAACAAAAGCCAAACTTATTTTTTTGATAATTCTAAATATTCCTTTAGCATAAAGAGAAGAATCTTCAATTGCTGTTATTCTATTTTTTTCTTATCTAAAAGTAATTCTCCAGCATCAACCCAAGATAAGATTATAGCCTTATTATCTTTTTCTTTTTTAGGTGACCATTCTAAAAAGACTTGTTATTTGGTCAAAAGATAAGTATTTCACTGTTTTTTTAAAAATTTCTTTAATTTTTTTCTAAGTCTTTTTCTAAATTCATAAATCCTCCCTCTATTACAAATATGTTTTACTCAATTCAGTCAATATATTTTTCCTTCAATTGAGAGGTATTAGGATGTGACTTTTTCCCTATACTTTCTAAATATTTCTCCTTATGTTCTATTTCCATAAGTATTCCTTTATTTAAATCTTTTAAAAAGTTTCTTCCCTTATTTCAGTCACACTAGGGTAATTTCTTCCATATTCTATTGCATCTGCTATATATATTATCTTTTCAACTAAAGTCATATCTTTTTGAACCTATGGTATGATATTTTTATAGCATTTAAAAACTTCACTATCTTCTATTTCCAAACTCTTTATTAACATAATAAGCTCCAGCAAAAACCATGTAAAGATTTCATTATTTTCTAAATCTTCTTCTGATAACTCATTTAAAAAAATTATTTTTTTACAAATATTTTTTTATATATTCCATATCCATTTCTTTTGCATATATCATGAAGTAAGGCAGCTAATTTACATTTTTCAACATCAGCCTTGTATATATCAGCTAATTTCCCTGCCATTTCTACTACTCCAAGAGTATGGGTAAATCTTTTTAAACTCATTTTTAGATTTTACAATTTCTTTTAATTGATTAAAAATTATATTTCATATTAATCACCTTCTAACTATTTATTATACCATAATAAATAAAAAGTCTCTCAATTATTTTAAAATTTTTTTATAATTTATGTTATAATAAAAATACATATGATATAGAGAAAAAAATTTAAAGGAGAAAAAATATGATTCAAGCTCTTTATTTTAAGGATGAAAAAAATCTGATAAATTTTTGGTTTATTGAAACTCTTGATTGTGAATTAATGGTCAATTATGGAAAAAAACTGGAGTAACAGGTAAATATGAAATAAAAAGAATTCGATACAGTTGAAAGAATGTGAAAAAGAAGCTTTGAAAGTTAATAAATTCTAAAAAGAAAAAAAGGCTATCAAGAATTTTCCTGAATTTGATAGAGATAATCATTTCTATTTTGATGATGAAGAATGTGGTTTTACATATTTTTAACGAGCCATATAAATTTTTAGAAAATATTTCACAGATGAGTTCTATTATGATTGTGGTGATGAAGAAGCTCCTTTTTGGAAGTGATGAAGGAAATGATGCATTGTATGAACTACAGAAGCTATACAAAAGAAAAAAAGAAAAATAAACTTTTTTTGATTTTCCCAAAAAGTAATAATTGAAAAAAATTTGGGAAATGGATTATATATCTCCTGATGTAGAAAAAAACAGATGAAGAATTAAAAAGAACAAGCTAAGACAAAAATATAATGGTTTACTTGGAGATCAAATAATCTTACAAAGTGATCAAAGTTATTTTAGCTGTTACTTTTGGTCAAGCAAAAATTACAGGAAAAAAATAGACAGTGACTTTATTAGAACTAGCATTAAAATCTTTAACTAGAATAGATAAATTAAATAGACTTATTTGGAATTGGGATAAAGAAGAAGCAACTTACTATATTGAAACTATGAGAAAAGATTTAATTAATTTTAAAGAAGATTTTCAAAAAAATAAAAGAAACTATTGCAAAGTTCAATTATCATTCTAAAGTAAAAAAATAAGTGAGTTACGAATGGAAATTTTTAGATAAAAAAATCAAATAGAATGAGCCAAGTAAATCTCGACGTGTCTGAACAGTGGTGAGTTGGTCGAATTTACAGCGAATTCTTGATTTTTTTATCGTTAAGAAATTTACTCAGTAACGAACTATTTTTTTACTTTTTGTATATTTTGCAATAGCCTCTTATGTTTTAGTCTTCTTTTTTTTCAGTTTTTTTCTAAATATTAATGAACAAAGTATATAGCCTATCAAGCCAGGAAACAACCAAGTTAAACCATAGTCTGAAAATGGAAGTATTTCTAGGACTGATTTTTGTATAATAATTTTCAATTCCCAATGAGTCTAAACTTTCTATCAAACCAACAATTCCTGTAAAAAAATACCACACCTTTATAGACATAATCATTTTTTTATATTTTTCCAAATAAATTTAATAGTATCAAAGAAATTGTTACAGGATAAATAAAAGATTAATATTGGCACTGAAATTCTAATTATACTTTCAACTCCTAAAACTGATAAAGGCAAAAACTTATTAATACTGTAAAAAAATAACTATCTTTTCATATTTAAAAGAAGTTATAGAACTAAAAAAATTCTCCCACAGTAGCAACCAAACCTATTGCCGTTGTAAAGGCAAGCTCCTGCAACACAAACTGCTAATACTAAATTTCCATAGCTACCTAAAAAGATAAGAAGTTGTTTTTACTAATAATTCTATCTTGTCTTGTGTATCTAAAACAGAGTGCATTTTTGCTCCAACAAATGCAAAACCTCCATATATTAAAAGCTAATGATGTTATAGCAACAAGACCCGATTTTATTAAAAAAAGAAAAATTCTTGTTTTTTTGAGTCAAAGTTCTTCCACTTTTTATAGCAGTCAATATAATACCTGCATAAGCAATAGAAGCAATGGTATCCATTGTTTGATATCCTTCTAAGAACCCTCTTTTAAAAAGCATGAGGGTAAATATCTGGCTTTACAGTTAAATTAGTAAAAAAATATCCCTTTTACTATTATTAAAAAAATAATAGTATTAATAATACTGGAGTCAAAAATCTTTCCAACTCTATCAATAACTTTATTAGCTCTCAATGAAAATAAAATAACAATTCCAAAGTAAGCAACTAAGTAAATATATTTATATACAGGACTATCCATTCCGTTATATAGAAAAAGTTATTTCATAAAGCAGTTGCTCCTGTTCTTGGTATTGCTAGCATTGGACCTATTGCTAAAAATTGAGATGATGGCAAAAAAATTATTGAAAATTTTGGGGATACTCTATTAGCAAAATTCTTTATTCCATTTCCTGCAATAGAGACTGATAAAATTCCTAAAAAAAGGAAATCCTACTCCTGTTATTGTAAATGCTAACATTGTCATTATCCAACTTGAATTAGTTTCATAACCTAACATTGGTGGAAATATTAAATTTCCTGCACCAAATAACATTGCAAAAAAAGTGCAAAACCTGTCAATAATACATCTTTAGTTTTATACATTTTATATTCTCCTAGTATTTAATAATAACCTATTGATTATACTACTATTTTTTTATTATGTAAATACCAAAAATTATATGATATATCTAATTTTTTTATATTTTTGTCTATTATTTTATCTTTTTTTAAAAAAGAAGCTCTCTTATTTTTTTCACTAAATTTCTTTTTTTGGCAAAAGTTATATTTATAGGTTTTAGAAGAAGTTTTTAAGATAATATTTACATAATGTGATTTACTTCCATATCTACCAGAAATTTTTTTCAACTTTTTACATCATCAAGCCAACAATAAGGAATTATATAGCCTGGATAAAGAACAAATAGAAATTTACTTCCAAATTTTATATCGTTTCCTAATAATCCAGTTTCAACTATTTTATTTGGAATCATAAAATCCACTTGTGCAGATTTTTAAAAAGTTTAGATTGTTCTAGATTATCCAGCATTTTATAAATTCTTTTATTTTCTCTTTTTTTCATCAATAAAAGCAAGTAGTAAATTAGTAGAAACAACAAACCATATAAATATCGGTATTTTTAAATTTATCTAATATAAATGAGATGAGATTAATTGAGGAATCAGATTCCTCTTTAAAAAAAGTATATATTCTTGATATCCTTGAAATACAATAAAAAAATACTAAATAATAAAAAGAAAAGAAATCCAACATAGTTAATTATTTTTTTGAAAAACTTTTCTCTTTTAAGTATGTTTAGAAAAAAATTCTTTAGGTGCTAAATTTTTTTAAATCTTCATCAATTTCTAAAAAGCATAGCTTTTTTTATTAATCTTTTTCTAATTATAAAAAAACACTACACATTAAAAAAATAAACAATATAAATATAAAAAAATGTTGTAAACATTAAGTCCACTTTAAACACTCCCTTTTATAGAAAAATACCTTTCCCTTTAACTTAATTACTTTTTATCATCTGTTAAATTCTTTTAATTTATCCATAGCAGTAGATAATGAAAGTTTAGTATATATTCCTTTTTCTTCTTTGTGAAGGAGTTGTTAACTCATAAAGCTTCTTGCATAGATTCATATAATTTATATGTTTTTGTCTTCCACTTTAATTGTATATTTATAAAGTACAGGATAATGGCGTTTCCTAGCATTGAAAAAAATGGATTTCTGCCGATGAAATAGAAAACTTATTTTTTTCTAATCTAATTTTTTTCCCCTTTATAATAAAAGAATAGCATAATTATTAGATATGTCTAATACACCACTTTTTATCATCTATCAGATGTCTATATGATATAGAACCAATAATTGAAAACAATGATGGAACTATTATAGGAAGACATAAAATTGATATAAATACTAATTTTTGATGTTCTCCCCAAAAATGTCCCTTCTTTTTGCCACTAATATTTTATAATTTAAAATATAAAAATAGAATTATAATAGAAATAACTAGTCCTACTAATACAAACATTAATATAAAAAAAGAAAACCTAGTATACTATTTGGTGCTAATTTACTATATCTAAAATCATAAGTCATTTATTTCACCTCTATATTTTTTTCAATTTATTTTTAGGAGTAGTAAAGAAAAATAGAGAAAAAAAGAAAAAGCAAAAGGGTATAAATGGATCAATAGATTGAAATTTAACTTTCATAATAGCTTTTTATTTTCTTTTCATTAATAGTATAAGGAATGTAATATTTTTTTAAAAATTGGTGTTATTTTTTTTCTATTTCTTCTAAAAACCATTTGTTCATTTACAAAAAAATGCCAATTTACTTGTTTGAAAAATAACGTTTAACTACCTTTGCATCTTTTTTTGATATACTCTTATTATTCCACTATAGCTACCACGTGAACGAAAAGTTTCAAATTCTATATTTCTAATATTAGAAAGTGGAATTTCTTTCACAAATAAAGAAGGTAAATAAAGAATTTCATTTTCTATATAGAAACATTCCCAATTTTTTTCTTTTTTTAATAAACTTATTGTAACTACAAAGCATTATGACACTTATTATTATCATTATGAAAAATCATTGAAGTATACATTTGTTCTCCTCTCAACTTTTTAAATATTCCACTTAGTATTCTCTTTTTATTTTAAGTCTTTATTTTCTCTAAAAATAAATTCTTTAACTTTTTTTCAGCAACATCTTCTTTTGGCGAAAATATCTTTTTATATTTTGAAAAGATCTTTTTAAAATAATATCTAAATAATAAATGCTTCCTCCATGACGTCTATAAAATCTTTCAACTTCCATCTTTTTGAATATAAATATAAGGAATTATATAAGCTGGGTAAACAGAAAATAAGTATCTGTCTCCTAGTTTTTATATCACTCATAGAAACTACTCCTGTTGCAAGTATTCTATCTGATTTTAAGAAATCTTCTTTTTGCAAATTTTAAATGTTTAATATTCTCTAAATTATCTAACATTTCAGTAATTCTTTTTATTTTTCTTTCTTTTTCATAATCATTGCAAATATAAATAAGAAAAAAATACAAGCACCCACATAATAATTGGTGCCATAAATTTTTATTAAAACAGATGATAATGGACTTATGCTAAAACTTGGAAATTCTTTTTATAAATTCTACTTCTTTAAGATAAGTTTTATAGCCTCTAAATAAAAATAAAAAAGTATCTATTATTAAAAAAATATTACCTCAGCATAGTAAAAATGCTTTTGGCTGATCTTTCCATTTTCAATATATTATAAAAAAATCTCTAGCTTCTAAATCTTTTTTTCACTTTCATCAAATTCTGAAAATAAAATTTTTTTCTACTTTTTCTTTTTCTAAATAAATAAGCCATAAAAAAATAAAAAAAGAATAAACATGGCATAAGCATAATGTAAAGCAAAATCTCCCAATTAAAAACACTCTCCTTCTACATTAAAAAAATATTCATTACTACAGTAAGTGGTATAATCATCAAAAAGCAATGTCACTTGCATCTTCTAGTAAATAGATAAAACAAGTCTCTATGATATCAATCCAAGCTAATAGGTATTTAGTTTGTTTGGCAGTTAATTTACTATTTCTAGTTAACATTCCTCCTTCTGATACCCAGTTTCTTGTAAAATGAATAATATTCATAATATCAGAAACTATATTTTTTTATCTATATTTTTCTTTTTTTGAATTTCAGGTACTAATACTTTTTAAACATTCCATTATTTCAATGAAATTTTTTTTCATTTAGCTCTCCTTGGAAAGGACGTAAAAATTCCTAAAAATCCATTTTTCCCATCTGGGGTCATCAATATTTTCATTTCTACAAGAATGAAATGATAATAACTCTTTTTGCTAGTTCTATATTCATAATCTAATCCCTTTTTAAACCTTCCTTGTTCTAAAATTTTAAAAATATTCTTCTGGATGAGCATAAAGATTATCTTCTCTATCTTCAAGATAGATAGTATCTATATTAATTTTTATCAGTTGAGATATAAAGGACATCTCCATATTCAGACTCCAAAAAAATACTGACAAGCAAAATACCACTTTTTCTCCTATTGGATGAGTAAAACCATCATAATCCTTAAAAAGTTTTTTTATAACTTTTACATAATCACCCTGAATAAAGATATTTTTGAAAGTTAAAACTTTTTATTAATGACATTTTGTTGACTACTTTCAAAGTCATAAGGAGAATGTTTCTCTGAAAGTTTCCCCTTTTTTTTCTTTTTAACAATTGATAAAAAAATAGGTATAGAATAATAGTAACAGTAATCATTCCAATAAACATAAATATTATAGTAATCCACAATAAGAATTTATTATCATATAAATAAGAATACATTGATTATCCTCCATCACTAAGATTTTTATTTCTCAAGCTTCCAAATCAACAATCTATCTTTTAAATCTCCCTTGTTCTATAATCTCAAAATATTTTTTTAAGTTATAACAAATTTCCCTTTGAGTTTCTGGTCTGTCTTGAAGATAAATAGCCTTAATATTAATTTTTATCTTTTTGAAATATATAGAGTGTAGCCATCTTCATAAGGTAAAAAAATATGCACAAAGCAAAATAAAATTTTTTTCTCCTTCTTGGTGTGTAAAAACCATAATAATCCTTAAATTCTTTTTATAACTTTTATATAATCTTCTGAATATAAATATTCCATAAAAGCTAAACCTTTTATTAACAGCATTTTTTTGAGTGCTTTCAAACTCATAAGGAGATAGAGTTTCTCTTAATTTATTCATTTCTTTATTTTTTTCATTTTTTTCCTTCTTTTTTTCAAATATAGTCATATACATAATATAAATAACAGTAAAAAAACTCCAATAAATAAAAAAATACAAATGGAAGTATTAATATAATTTTAGACATTAAAATCCTCCTCTGATTAATAAATTTACTCTACATATATATCATTAATATTAACCCTATATCTCTTAAAAATAATTTTTTTCAGTACCCAATAATCCCTTAGTGTTAAAGATATTTCTACTGCATCTGTTCCATAGGCATATATTTTTCATAATAGGATAACCAGCATTTCTTTTTTTGTAAAAAGCCTCTTTTTTTAAAAATACGCCACTTCAAAAAAACTTTACAAGAGATATATTCTTTATTTCAAAACTTCCAATCTCCTCATTTTTTTAAAGAAAATTTTTAATATTTTTTTAGATTTTTACTTCTAAAGAATAATATCTCCTTTTTTTATCATGTTATAAATAAAATAAGGAAGAAAAAAATAAGAAGTGCTATAGAAAAAAATTATACCCACTATTCCACTACTTCTAGCCTTACCACTAATAATTAGGAAAAATATCAAATAATAAAAGCAAATGTATAAAGAAGTATATGAAGATTTTTGTTTAAAAAGCAAAAAAACTTTAAATTCATTAGGAACTTCGATTTTTTTCTTTGACTTCCTTTCTTCTTTTTAGTAAAAATAGGTGTCACCCTAATAATGCTAAATAAAAAATGCTAAAAAAACCACAGAAAATCTTATTCTTAATTTCAAAATCTCTTTCTATCTCAAATAATTTATCTCCAAATAATACAATCATAAGAGATATAAGCAATACAAATAACATTATATTTAATGCGATTTTTCTTGATTTAAAAATCAGGCATATCATTATTCCCCTTAATTTTTCATAAGCTATCACTAATTTCTACAGCATATTTCAAAAAAATATTTTTTTCATCAACCAATAATTTCTTAAAGATAATGGTATTCTTAAAATTTCTCCTTTAATATTACAAATTTCCATAATAGGATAATCACCTTTTTTTACCTTTTTCTTTTCCACTTCCAAAAAAGCAACAAAAAGGTATATCTTTTATTTCAAGAACTTCTATTTCTTGATTTTTTTGTATAGAACTTTAATATTTCTATTCCTAACTTCCAAATAATATTTTCTACTTTTTAATCATAACAGAAAGAAAAATAAGAAAAATATACCTATACCAAGAAGACTAAAAAAATTATTCCAAATATTCCAATTTTAAAAAAACTACACTAAGTACAAAAAAATAAAAAAATAAATATTATTAAAAATAATGGTATATAAAATTATAAAAATAAGTTTGTTTAAATGCATCTACTCTAAATTCATTAGGTACTTCAACTTTTTCTCTTTCTTTTTATTCTTTTTTTATAGTAACATACATATCTGCTGTTAACATAATATATATAAATAACAAGATAAAAAAACTATAAAAAGAATTTATAATTGTAAGATTTCCTTGAAGATAAGACAAATCATCTATATAAAAATAATTGTATTGCTAAAATAATAAGGGATATAACTAATAAAAAATAATACTATTTTTTTAAAAGCCTTTTTTTCTTCTTGAAAAATCTGAAATATTGTTGTTTAAAATCTTTTGTTCACTGTTAAATTCTCCTTAAACTGTAATTTCTATTTGATTTCCTTCAATACCAACAATACAACTTTCATAATAGCCATCACCTGTTGTTCTTGGACCACTAATAACTTCATAGCCATCTATTTTTTTAGTATTTCAGTCAATTCATCTACTTTTTCCTTGCTTCCAACGCTGAATGCGATATGGATAAAAACCTGTTCTTTTTTTAAATCTTTTTATATCATCAACCAATTCTGGTTTTAGTCATAATCTCTAAACGACAACCACTGTCAAAAGTTAAAAAAATAAGATTTAAAAATCAGTTTTTTTATTATGATAAAGATTGTTTGATTTTGCACCTAAATATTTTATAAAAAAATTCCTTAGTTTTTCTAAATCATTTACATACATTGCTATATGTTCTATATACATTTATCTTTTCTCCTTTTTTTATTTTCATAAAATGCTTCGTAAGTAGCCATTTCTAATTCCCCCTGATTCAAAAAACAAGATTTCCATCTTCTCCATAAAGTTTAAAATTTTCTTGTTTCCCATTACCTAGGGAAGCCGTTCCATCAAGTGCATAAAGTAATGTTATATATGTATCTATAAGAACTGTATCAACCAATTTATATAAAGTTTTTTTTCTTGCTCAGTTGAAAGTGCTAAGTCATTTTTTTAATTTTTGCTACAAGGCTTTCCTTGCCATTCATATATTCTTTTAATTGAATTTCTTTTTCTACATAACACATTTCCGCGAATTCCTTGGCTTTCATTTAAAAACTCCCTCTTGAATTAAATTTTCTTAAACTCATCTTTCACAAGTACTTTATGTTTTTCAAAAATACATTTTTAATAGAATATAGTCACTTATTTTTTTATATCCAACTCAGTAAATATATTTTTTTCCATATCAAAAAAATTTCTATAGTAGGAATATCATTTTCTCTTCTCTTAAATTTTTTTAGTATAAAAATTTAATAAAATTTATTTTCTCAAATTTTTATAGATTTTTATTTCATTCTTATTGTATAACAGAGTAATTTCTCTGCTATCTATCTTTAGAGAATATTTTTTTATACTTCAACATTTTTTTAAGAGTTCATAAATACCAGCAACTGTGATTGCAATCAACCCAAAAAAATAAAAAAATTCCCTTATAGTCTTTATAGTCTATTTTAAGTAAAAAAATAGGTATTATAATAATAAATATAAGAATTAATAGGATATGTAAAGACAAATGAAAATTACTAACAAAAGCTTTAACTTCAAATTGACTTGAAAGTTCTAGTTTTTTTAAGTTTTTTTCAATTTATTCTCTATATAGCGGATACTTAAGCTACCTAGAGATAAAGTTATAATTAAAAACTAAAAATACCTGAGATAGAAAATCTAAAAATTATCATTTTTATATCTGAGCTTCTATCTAAAAAAATATGAACTGAATTAATGTAATAACTAGAAGTACTAGAAAAAAATATTTAGCATTATTTTTTTAGTACTTTCTTTTTGCCTAGCTAAGTTTGGAACAAAAAGTATTCAATTCTTCATCATAAACATAGCCAAATTTACGAGACCTTTTTTTATTAGTTTTTAATGTTTTTTTCTTTAAAAATTAACCTATCTGTATAATTTTTAGCTTCCTCTAAAGACATATCCTTATTTTTTTATGAAGAAAAAAACAACTGCCTCTAATTCTTTATTTTTCATTAATCAGAGAAGCTAAGTATTCTTCATCTTCTTCAGAAATAGCTATATTTTTTTATCAATATAATCTTTGGCTTCTTTTAAAGTCATTCCTGTTTTATTTTTTTATAAAAAGCAATAGCCTCTACTTTTTTTCCTTGCTTGAGTAAGGAACTAATATACTCTTCATCTTTTTCTAATAATTCCATAATTTTTTTCACCTATTCTTTTTTTAGAATTCTTTATATTGATTATCTATTCTTACTTTTATATTTTTTTCAAAAATACTTTTTTTAATAAATAATAATCATTAGCACTTATAGTCATTTCAACAAGCATTTTTTTCTTTATTTTTCAAAAAAATTTGTAAGGTAGGATTTTTTTCTTCCCTATTCCTCTTCCACTATCAATAACATAAAAATCTAACTTGACTTATATTATCTGTTGTAATAGCTTCTTTTTCATTATTTTTCATAATATTTTTTTATAGTTTTTCCACTTACAGTTAAGAGATACTTTCTGGATTTTTAGTTCTTTTTAAAAAAATTATAGTAATTAAAGATTATAGCTCCAATAAAAAAATAATACTATAAAAAAATATGTTTTGTATGTTAGTTCTTTTAATAATATACTTATTAGAGAAAAATAATATGAAAAATTAGAATAATAAAAAAATATGATATATAGAAATAGCCACCAACTATTTATTCTTAGAGATTTTTATTTCAAATTTATCTGATAATTCTATTTTTTTCAATTTCTTGTGATCTTTTATCTAGCAAATGAATATTTTTTTCTCTAAAAATTAACTTTTCAATATAATCTTTAGCTTCTATTAAACTCATTCCTGTTTTATCTTTAACAAAAGGCAATAGCCTCTACTTTTTTTTCCCTTGCTTGAGTAAGGAACTAATGTACTCTTCATCTTTTTCTAATAATTCCATAATTTTTTTCACCTATTCTTTTTAGAATTCTCTATATTGATTATCTATTCTTACATTATATTTTTTTCAAAAATACTTTTTTTTAATGAATAATAATCAATAGGTTTTATAGTCATTTCAACAAGTATTTTTTTCTTCACTATCAAATATTTGTAATGTAGGATTTTTATCTTTTCCTCTCCCAAGAACAATAGCATAAAATCTAACATAACTTATATTATCTGTTGTAATAACTTCTTTTTCATTATTTTCATAATATATTTTTTTATAGTCTTTTCAAATATAGTTAAAGAATGCTTATTATTTTTTTAAGTTCTTTAAAAAAAGTATATAGAAATTATAAATAGACAATGGAATAGCAAAAAAATTAAATAAAAAAATATATTTAGTTTTAATCATATGAGGATGAAATACAAACATAACAATTAAAAAGAATCCATGGCATCATATATGCAAAAAAATCGTTTTGTTTTTTTAAAAGCTTTTTATTTCAAGATCGTTTTGATAATTTTAATCCTTTAACTTCTTCTAATCTTTTTCTCAACCATACGAATATTTATTTTTTTAAAAACAAGATATAAAAGCTAAAAAAAGAAATACTATTTCACTGGTATAAGTTAAAAAAATGATATTTTCTCATAAGAACTTTTATCAAAAAAATATATCTGTATTAAAACAGCTACAAAAGATATTATTGATAAAAAAACAAAAAGTACTTTTTGCGAATTTTTTTGTCTTGGTAAATTAGGAACATACATATTTAACTTTTCATCATAAATATAGCCCCATTTTTTTAGGTTCATTCATTGAATATACCTCCAAATATTATTTTTTTATAATAGCTTTAACTCCATTCATAGTTATCAACTATTTCCACATTATATTTTTTTAAATATCTTTTTTTAATCTAAAAATAATCTATGACTTCTATAGTCATCTCAGCAAGAATTCTTTCTTCTAAGTCAAAAAAAGTTGTAAAAGTAGGTTTTCTCTCCTTTCCTCTTTTCCCACGACGAAGAGCAAAAAAAGCTGACATAATTTATATTCTCTACTGTAATAATTTCTTTTTCATTATTTTCATAGAATATTTTTAACAGTATTTCCTTTTATATTTAAAGAATACTTACTATTTTGAAATTTTTCTAAGGCTTCTATAGAACATAAAAAGCACATATTCCAATAACTAAGATTAGCTTGAATAGATAATCAAATGAAAGCTTTTTTTGTTCAAAAAGCAAACATACTAATTAAAAATAATAACGGTCATTATTATTTGAGGAATTATTCTTCTTTTTAAGGCTTTAATTTCAAATTCTCTTGGAACTTCCAGCTCATTAAGCTCTTGTAATATTTTTTTCTGTATAATGAGTATTTATCAATAAAAAAATCCATAAAATTAAAAAAATAAAGACTAACATTCCGTTATAAACAAAAATTTTTTTATTTTTATCATAGGAACTAAGATCAAAAAAGGATAGTACAATACCAGAAAAAAATAGATAATATTAACAAGATAAAAAAATTATACTTGTAAATTTTTTTAAATCTTGGTAAATTAGGAATATACATATCTAATTTTTTTTGTCATAAATATAGCCCCATTTTTTTATTTTCATTCATTCTATAAGCCTCCAAAGATAATAAATAATTTTTTTAAATTTCTCTTTTTAAAAAAACTATGTGAAGTTTGGTTTTCAGAAGTATCTATTCCAGCATCTTTAATTAATTTTATACTTGTTATATAGTTTGTTCCAAAAAATTCCTTTTCCAAAAGTGCAAGAAAAACTTAGAGCCTATCTTATCTATAAAAAAATTCTCTGTCTTAACATTCCAGTAGAATATAAATCTGAAGAATTTTTAAATTTAAAAAAATATAGATGTGTGTAAGATCTCTTCTACTTCTATGAATGGTAAAATAATCTTCTAAAACTACTTCTTTAGTTTCTCTATTATGTATAAAAAAATTCTATCCGCTATTTTTAAAAAAAGTATAGCCCAAGATATAAGAAGACTTGGGAATAAAAAAACATATAAAGGTGAACTTTTTTTATTTCTATTATGTTTGTTTTAACAATGATATACCAAATAGGAATAGAAAAAGATAACTGTTGCTATAGAAATTGAAAGAAAATTACAACTTGTATTGTAATTAACAAAGGAACTACCTCTAGCACACTTTCCTTTACTATGATAACATAGACTAGAAATTAAAAATTAATAGTCCAAAAAGCACAAATTGCTATTCCTTGTAAAGGAGAGTTACTATTAAAATACAATGTTCCTCCTAATACAAAGGAAAGTATTGAAAAGAATATTGATACATCTATCAAAAAGTGATAATGCTGAATAAAAAAACTAAATATCCTAAGAAAAAAACATTATTTAACCTCCAACATTTTTTTAAATTCTCCTCATAAGTTTTATCTGCGTCAAGTCCAAAGGCTTTTAAAAATTTTTTTCTTTTCAATTCTATATGATCTGGATTTTTTTCAAATCAGGTATATTATGTTTTTTTATATTTTTTTCCAGAAAGGCGAATTAGACTTTGCTTCTATACATTCTTTTTAATTTATAAGTATCTATTACAAAACCTATTCCTTCTCTTCTAAGAGTTTGAGCACCAATTTTTAATTCTTTAATAAGTTTTTCATAATCAGAAAGAGGAATTTCTCTATATATAAGTCCATATTGTAGGTATGCGATGTTTTTATCTATACCACTTATACTTTCACTAACTGAAATAAACATATCATTTTCTTCAGGTTTTTAAAGGTAAATTACCCAAAATAATAGCTTCTCCATAATAAAAAAATATTATCCATAATAGCTTGTGAAGGCAATGCTGAATACTTAGATAATTCTTTCAAATCAATATTTTTTTATTATCACTTATTTTATGATAAACTTTTTATTATTAAAGGTTTTTCCCATAAGATTAGCTAAACCATAGTTTTTGTTCTTTTTAAAATCTTCATCTTTTTCTTAGTTTAGAAACATCTAGTAAAAATTCTACCAAAGCACCATTCTCTTCTACTGATTTTTAAAAAGCAAAGAAATCACCTTCATTAAATTTACAATGTTTTCTTTTAGCATTTTTTTAAATTCTTCTATTTCTTCTAAATCTTCTTCAGTAGTTTCTTTCATCCATTTATCTAACCATTTTTTTAAATTATCAAGAGATATCTTTTCCTTTTCACTAAATATTTCGGAATAATAAGTTCTTTGTGTAGTATAATTTTGCAATAATCACTCCATTAGTTGAAAAAAAGTAAAAATAAGTTCCAAAAAGGAGAAAAAAAGATTCAGTTGCTGTATAATTAAATTTTTTTAATTTTTTTCCTCTTTTTAGTTTTAGGAAGTATCATTGTACGATTTTTCTGCTGTTTTTTTCATTTAATTCAGCTTCATGATAATAATTCTTGCTAACTTTTATTTCTTTTTTTATAGTATCATCTTCAAAAATAATAATAGATACCATTGTCAAACTTTACAAGCTCCCAATGTTCTTCTACAGGAATAAGTCCTAAATATTTTTCTTTGTTCATTAGTCAATTCAAATATCAATTTCATTTTAACCTCCATGTTTATCTTTTTTTATTATAGCACATTAACAAATTGAAAAAAACAGTTTATTCTTTGAAAGTTTTGTTATAAAAAAATACTTTATTGCCAATAAATTTTTAATAAAAAAAGACTACTGCAATTTTTTTACAATAGTCCTAATTTTTTTATTTTTTTATTAGATTTTTAAAATCTCATCACAGATTTTTTTATAAATTTTTTTATCAATTTCCTCGTTATCTTCTACATATTCTTTAATTAATCTAATAGCCTCATAATCCTCTTCTGTTGAAGATAAGTATTTTTGCCTTTTCTAAATATCTTTCAATAAGTAACTCTCTATCTTCTAAAAGCAGAAATTCCTGTAATAGCAGTTTCATCAAGCAAGGCATTCATTAAATATGATATATTGTTAAATTTTTTTATTAGAAATTTTATCTTCATTTAATATCTCTATTAAATTTATTTTTTTCTGCACAAGTATATGCAGTATATGCAGGAAGTACATTATTGTGACAACCTTCTTCTAATATCCATTCTTTTATTTTATTATTGGTTGCTTGTAAATATTCAATAGAATATATTCTTCCCCATCCTTTAACTTTTTTTAGCTATTTCAAAAAAATTTCTTCATTCGAATTTTCTAATTTGACAAAAAAATATTTAAACAATATAAAGTAAATTCATCAGAAAGTGCTAATATTTTTACTTTCTCTATAGTTTCTGCATCTGTTTCAACATTCATTATTGCAAGTACAGATAAACAAAAATTTTATAACTTCTATATTTTTTTAGTAGTAACTAGTCGAGAACTAGCAAATTCATATAAATTATTAAGATTTATTTGTTTTTGTTCTTGAATAATCCAACTCAACAATGAGTTTGTTCTTGAAACCATTGAAAAAAATCTAACTTATCTAAATTAGTTTCAGCTTCTTCAAATTTTCCTTCTGATATTTGAAAAAAACTATATTTTTAAGTGGCTCTATGTCTTCTTCATTTTCCAACAGTATGATATATATAAACTCCATCCAGTGCTCCATCTGCCCAAGGAATTCCATTAGGATCCTTTGGTGGCAATTTAAAATCTTCTGGCAACTCACCATTATTTTGTATAGAAGTCTTTATTAATTCAAAAAAATTGATAAATCTTTAGTTTCCAATTTATTAATCTCCTTTTCTGCTAATTTTTTTCATTTAAATTATTATTATTTTTTTATTACAACTTATAAAAAGGGTAGCTCCCTACAAGTAATATTGATATTAGAGATAATTTTTTAATCTCCATAAATCCCCCAGTATAATTTTTTTATATTTTACCATTCATTGACAGAATATAAGAGTGCAAGCCTTATCTGTGTTAAAAGTTCACTTGAAAGCTTTTTTTATATTCACTTTCTAAGCCTTTTTTTCATAAGCATACCAAGAAGGACTATCATTCCAAGAACCCATTCCACCAAAAACATCAGAAATTCCTGCTGAACAAAGAAGTCTTGCATTTCTCTCAGGCATCAATGAAAAAAATATTTTTTTTATGATAATAACTTTCAACTTCTTTTTCCGTCTAGCATATCATAAGCTTTTTGTAAAAAAATATTAGCAAAGTTTTTGAAAATCAATTTTATCTGCCAAAGTAGCTATTTTTACTTAATGTATTTTTTTAAAAATCTTCAGTATTATCTTCAAACTGTACTTTCTCTTTTGGAGGATTTTTCCCATTTATATTCTTTTGTAAATTACATTCCAGCCCTTATCTCCAGGTTCCCACCTTGGTATAAAGTAAGTGACTAAATTATCTTTAAAAATAACAAACTAACCCAGCTTGACTTGTATTACTAAAGGCAAGTAAACTTGGATCTTTTACAGCAATTGGCATAGAAAGTTTTATGTCTTCTAAGCCTTTTTCTATACAATGTTCATACCATTCACTTACATCTTTAGCTTCAAAAATTTTCAGTGAACAAAAAAATTCTATTTTATTTTCATATTTATCAGGTTTATATGAAATTTTACTTTTTGGTTTTTAAAAGCATTTTTTTGCATATATTACAATATCACGTATTTGTGCTACTTCTCCATTCATAGAAACAATCTCCTATTTTTTTAATATAAAAATAATCTCCACTTTTTTTCTATTAGTCCATTTTTTTAAAAAGACTACCAATAGCTCTTTTTAAATGCTTTTTTTACTTATACCAAAGTAATCTTTGATATCTTCTGCTAAGCTATTATCATTGAAACGGAAATGTTCTTTTTAAAAGTCTCATTTTACTAAGTACAAGTTCTGCATCACTTTCCATTTGGTCTGATAAAAGTTTTCTAGGACTTAAATCTAATTTTTTTATCTTCTCTAACTCTTGTAACTCTTAAAAGTCAATTCATCTCCAACCGAATATTCTTCAAAACATTCACTCTTAGGGATTAAACCAAAAATATCTATCTTCAACTGCAACGAAAGTTCCTATTTCATCATTTACTCTATAAACTGTTGCATTAACAATATCACCTTTTTTTATATCATTTGAAGGCATTAAGAATTTATATATTTTTCATTGTAGCAGATACTCTACCCTTACTATCTTCGTAAAGTCCAACTAAATATTTTTTTACCAATTTCAACTTTAGTTTCTTTTTGAGAATTAGGTAACATTAAATCTTTATTAAGTCCCCAGTCTAAAAAAAGCTCCTAATCTTGGATTATCGTCAACAACTTCTAATTTAGCAAGAGTTCCAACAAGTGCTTCTGTTTTTTTCTAAATGTAGCAATAAGTCTGTCTTCACTATCTCTATAAATTAGAACCTCTACTTCATCTCCCTCTTTTAAATCTCTTCCTTCAAGTTCATTGTTAGGAAGAAGTATATTATCCTTATCATCATCTGTTCCTGCAAACAAATATGCTCCTACACTTGCAAAATTATTTATAACTAATTTTTTTGTCTTTTACCAACTTTTATCATTTTTTTCCTCCAAATGTTAAAATTCTCTACTATTCAAATTTTTCCTTTATAGCTCTAACCATTTCAAAATATTTTTTTCTTCCAAGGTCTTTAACATAACATCAATAGGGTCAAAAATTTTCTATATCAATTATAGATTTTTAAAATATTTTTTTACTGTAACCACTTACCAAACAAGTTCCATAATCTAATTTCGTAACAGGAAATGATTCTACATTTCTAGCGACATTCCAAAAATATTATTTTTTTGGTAACTCATAATTATGTTTTTGCAAACTCAGATTTCCAATGTTTAAAAATTACTCATATCTCTTTTTATCTTGCACCATATCAAATTCCATATCAGATATAATTATGACTTCATCTAATTGGGGAAGATTTTTTTCTAAACTATCATTTAATATCTTTGTAAAAAAACTTTATCAATATCTGTATTATCAACAATTAGAGGAATTTCATCTATAATATCTGTAAATTCAGCATTTTTTTATTGTAAGAATATTCAATACAATCACTAGAAAAAAATAATAAATCTATTTCTCCACTCTTCAGATTTATTATTTTTGAGAAATATATATTGCAAGAGAAATAGCTGTTTCAAAAAGGAGTTCCTTGCATTGAACCACTTGTATCTGCTATTACAAGAACATTTTTTTATCAAATTCTATTTTTTTGATTGTTTTTTTCCACATTGTATTTATTAAATTTTTTTTCATCTCTAAATCTTTGTAATAAAATTTGTCCGTCTTCTAATTCTCTTTGAGATAAAGCCCTTAATAAGATGTGATATTACATCTTCATAAACTTTCTTTAAGTTTTTTTCCATAAAGAGAATTTATTCCTACTTTTCTTAAACTATCTAAATACATCTTTTGCAAAAATCATTCATAAATAAATTATCATATTTAGATTTTTTTAGTAGCCTTTAATTCTTCAATAAATTCTTTAAATCTTACTTCATCTTTGACAAAAAAATAAATTTTTTTATATTTAACCATAGCTTTACTAGGTACTGAAATATATTCAATTTTCTCATATTCTTTATTAGTTATATGTTTTTTTCAACTATATTTAATCTATCTCTTAATTTAGATAGAATTTTTTTCTATATTCTTTTTCAGTTAAATTTAATTTTTTTAGCTAATTTTACTGCAAAAATAATTCTTTTTGTTATGAGTTTTTTTATAGAGGGTAACCATTTTTGCTAAAAGAGAGATAGGCTTATTCTCATTATAGTTTTCTATATCCATCATTAAATAAGCTCTAATAAGCTCATATACATTTTCTTCAATTTCAGTTCCTATTCCCTCAAATACATAGTCCCATCTTCCTAATTCAGAAATATATGGAAGTATTTGAATAGCATAATCTTTATTCATTTCTATAAGTGTAGAAAAAAATAAGACTTAAATAAAGCCCTTTCTCCTTTACCATTTCTTATATCAAGAGTATATAGTAAATTAGCAAGTGCTATTTCATCATTTTCTATTAATGCATTTTTTTAAATCTATTTTTTTATTTTTTTCATAATTTTTGTTTATAATATCTGCTAGAATAGGCAAACATATCCAAATTAAAAATTCAATGTACTTTCATTTGTAACTGCATTATTCCAAGTTTTTTTTTAAAAATTTCTAATGTTTTTTTCCGAAAAAAATTCATTTTATCATCTCCTAATAAAAAAACTACTAAAAAGGACTTATTTAAATAATAAGTCCTTGTTAACAAGACACTTTTCTTAATATAGTGCAGGGGGTATTAGCCCCACGACACTCCGACTATTAAAAAAATGTTTATTTGCTGTCAGTGTCTTTAATATTTTTGTAAATTATTTTGCCATTAAGGTTACAACAAGACACATATAGTATAATTAATTATCACAAAAAATGTTATTTTTTTAGACTAGTCTTAATCTTAATAGCTTTAATAGATTTATATATATTTATATTTATTGCTGTTAGTGTCTTTAAACCTTAATAAGGTTCATTATAGCATAAAAATTTAAGAATTTACCATATAAATTTATAAATTTTTAATTATATTTTTTTCATAATCAATAAATTCTTTTTGCATGAATTTCTGAATAACATAATTTTTTTCAATTAAATATTTTTATGTAGTTTTTTTGATTCTTTAAAAAGAAATATTAAATCTATTAAATAAGAAACTAAAGTTCCTATATCTATAATTGCATTTGTTTCATCTTCTAAATCTTGATAAAGGTGTACCTAATTCTTCTTCTGTATAGCCACCAGATATTTCTCCATAAGTAAGTGGAGAAGAAAAAAAGGAATTTTTTTATTTAGTCTTTCATTTAGAAAAATTTATAACTAATGATTTATTATCTTTTTGTGAATAATAATATCTCATTTATTAAAAGTATCAGTACTCATATTCATATACTCACTAGCTTCAACAATTTCATCTAAAAGAAAAGTATGATACTCTTCAATATCATACTCAAATATTCCTTTAGAAATATTTTTTTATCAGAATTAGATTTTTTTGTATTTCTTTCCAACAATCTAAAAATATCTTGATTTTTTTAATAATATTCTCTATACTCATTTTTAACTTCCTATGTATCTTATATGAATTCATAAAGGTATGAATTTTTTTAGAAAAATATTCTTTTTAATTTTCTAAGAGTTTCTTTATTGCTAATATCAATTTTTTTCCCATTTTAACTAAATCATCAATAGAAAAAAATAGCCTGTTATTAAAAAAATACTAAATCTGCTATATCAATTTCTTTAAATGATAAATAGATTTTTTTCTACTGGAAGTGCATAAAAAGTAAATTTTTTTATTTAAAAAAATAATATAGACCTGTATTTTCTTTTTAAAAATTTTTATCCTCTATATATATATATATATTATGATTTTTCTAATTTTTAAATTTTTTTAAATATGGCTAATGGATCTAAAAATTCTCATCATCATAAAAAGGCTTAACAATCTTTTTCTATACTTAATTGATTTTCAAAAAGAAATTCTAAATTTGAATTATTAGGGCTAGCAAGACTAACATTTTTTTATAGTAATCTCTATATCCATAGATTAAAGCTAAAAATTTCTTTATATGAAAGTCCATCTAAAAGCCATACATTCTCTAATTTCAATATTTTCTTCATATAAACCAAAAGATAATATAAGCACTTGCCACTTTATTTTTTTATAGGATAAAAATTTTTCATCTCATCACTAATTGCTTCTTTTTAAAAATTTTTATCAAAATAGAAATTATCTCTTTCTAAATAACAAAAATTTATCCTCCATATTAGAATTATAGACTTTTTATTAAATCATCTAAATATGATTTTTTTATTTTCTTCATTTATTTCTATATAAGAGTAATCACCATTAGGAAGTTTAAAAATCAACTAATTCTTCAATAGAAAAAAATTATAGTATTCAATATTAGAGAAATATTCAAAAACCAAATTTTCTATAAATTTTTGGATTGATTGGAGTTAAAAAAACAAAAAGGCATAGATTTTTTTTCTTAGAGTTTTCTAACATTGAGATAAGTAATTTTTGACATATAGCCCTTATTTCTCATTACTATATCTGAGGAAACTCCAACGATATATTTACTTTTTATACTCTTATTATTGAAATTAAAAAAATATAATCATTTTTCATGAAGTGAGGAAACTATTTTTTTGAATTATCTTCTAAGACTAAATAATTTTTTTCATTATAGATATTATCAAAATAGAATTTGATTTGTTCTTCACTATCTTTAAAAACTATCTTTCCAAAATTTAATAGCCATTTCTTTTTTTCAGATTTTTTTGCATATCTAATTTTTCATAATATCTCCTATCAGAAAAATTCTACTCAAGATTAAAAAAATACTACTGTTCCTAAAAAAATAATGATAGCATTACATTTTTCTTCCAAATATGTAAAAGAGTAATTACAATTAAAGTTATAATTTCTGGAAAAACCATGAGGATATACAGAAAAACTTTACACTTGCAAAAACAATAGCAGAACAATATCGCCATCAGTGAATAAGGTAGATACTTTTCATAGAATTTTTACTAATTTTGGTAATTTACCATTTGCAAAGATAATAAAAAGGTAAGAGTCTACAAATAACCATTCCTACTCCTGCTGATAGTATAGCTAAAAAAATAGATATAAATTGTTATTCATGCTTATCAACTTCTTTCACAGCAAGTTTCTTTTTTTAAAAATAAGTAAAGTCAACATACTCAAAGCAAATAGCTAAAACAATAAAATTGCTTCCTATTATTAAAAAGGCTATGATTGATGAGATTATTCCAACAGAACTTGAAATATATGACTTGTCTCCTATTAATTGCGAAATTACAACTATACAAAAAAATTCTGTTATTATAAAAATCTATTCCTTTTTAAATCAAATTTTTATAAGATTAAAAGCTAAGTTTCCCAACAACACAACCAAAAGTCCAAGTAAAATGTGCAAGTAAATTTATATAAAAGCATAGTCTTAGTTTTTATTTAATCTTTCAGGAATTTTTTTATAGCAGCATAAATAGAATAAACTTCATCAGTTAAACTAAATGCTAAATAGAAAAAAATTTTAAGAAAGATTCTTTTCTTATTTTTTTTAAATTCTTGTAAAAAAGATAAGCCATAAAAACATATGTCTTGAATTAACTATCAGAGAAATAAGTCCCATCGATATTATAGGAGTATTAGCTTTTAAGAGACCTACCATTAAAAAGTTGAATAGTTCCTCCATAAACAAGTAAACATGAGAGCAAAAGACCATATTGCTCCAAAAACCTGCTTCTTTCATTAAAAAAAGCCACAGGTTATTCCAATGAAAAAGATAAGGAAAAAGCAATTAAAAATAGCCCTTTTTGAATGCAAACTTAAATTCTTCCATAAAATAACACCCCTAATGACAGATATAATTAATAATTATTATATCATATATGGTAAGCTCAGATAAGCTATTTTTTTGTACTTTTTCTAATAGTTTATTCACATCACAATTTTCAGATTCTATATCTTTATAATATCTATATGTACCAACTTTTTAATTCAGAACAAAGCAGCTTCATCAGCAACAATAATTGCATTTTCATGTAATTGCAAACTTGATATAGCCCACATATGATTTATTCCTGATTCTATTCCTTTATGTAAGGCTCTAGCTTTATTTTCACCTTCTACCATAATTAAAAACTTCTTTTTGCAGAAGTAATAGTTTCTATACCAACTGTTAAAAGCAAATCTAGGAACTTTTGTTATATCATTATCAAAGAATCTTGAATTAGCAATTATAGTATTTTCAGTTAATTGTACTTTTTCTTGTTCTTGACTTAAAAAGATGAACCAGGTTCATTAAATGCAATATGTCCATCAACTCCAACTCCACCTAGAAATAGATCTATTCCACCTAATTCTAAAATCTTTTCTTCATATCTTTTTACATTCTTCTTCGTAATTTTTAGCTTTTTCCATTTAAGATATTTATATTTTCTTTTTCTATATCAATATGGTTAAAGAAATTGTTATACATGTAATAATGGTAGCTTTGGTCATGAGTAGCCTCAAGTCCAAGATATTCATCCATGTTGAAAGTAACCACATTTTTAAAAGCTAATAATTCCTGCCTTATTAAATTCTATTAATCTCTTATACATTTGAAGAGGTGTACTCCCCGTAGGTAAACCTAATACAAATTTTCTTTCAGCTGTTGGATTAAATTCTTTAATCTTATTTTGCAACATAGACAGCTGCCCAATCTCCCACTCTTTTTATTATCCGTTACAACAAATCTCATTTTTTTAACCTCCATAATATAATTTTTCCTTGATATGTATTTCTTCTTTTTTTAATTCTTTATGTATTGAATTTAAAAACATCTATTTTTTTATACTCCATAAAAGGTGCTACTAAGGTTTCTCTATCTCCATCCCCTGTCAGTCTATGTATAACTATTTCAGATGAAATATTCTCTAAAAACATTTATAACTTTTTCAAGATATTCTTCTTTAGTATTAACCTTTAAATCTCCATTTAAGTATAATTTTTTTCTAAAGGTGTATTTTTTTACAACATACATCAAATGAAGTTTTATTCCCCAAGTTCCACAATTTTGTGCAAAGATAGTAGTTTTTAAATAGTCATCTTCTTCTTCCTTAGGCAAACCTATTATTATATGAGTAACAAATTTAATATTCAGTCTATTTAATTTTTTTCAGAAGCCTCTTTATAGATTTCTGTTTCATAAGCCCTATTAAAAATATTTTTGCTACATCATCATTTAGTGTTTGTAAACCTAATTCTACCCAAAGAAAAGTTTTTTTATTTAACTCAGTTAACAATTCTAAAACATCATCTCCCAAACAATCAGGTCTTGTTGCTATAGCTAAAGCCAACTATTTTTTTCATGAGATAAGGCTTCTTGATAAATTTTTCCTTAAAATAACTCACTTCTGCGTAAGTATTAGTAAAATTCTGAAAATATGCTATATACTTATCTCCCTTATATTTTTTTGAAACTAAGTCTATTTGTTCTTCAATTTGTTCATGAATAGACTTTTAATTTTGTGGCAGTGAAATCACCACTGCCATTTTCACTACAAAAATATACAACCTCCTCTAGAAACTTTTCCATCTCTATTTGGACAAGTAAAGCCTCCATCAAGAGAAACTTTATATTTTTTTCATTAAACTTCTCTTTTTAAAAAGTCGTTTTAACATATAAATTTTTTTCTTATCATTTTAAAAATCCTTACACTAATCAGTCCTATCTACTTTTAATTATTTCAAAAAGTCTGAAATTTCTTCCTTAGTTAATGGCTCAACCATAATATACGAGGCATCTATAAATTTATATTTTTCTTTTTGGCAATTTTTTTATAAAAATCATCATAAGCTATTCTTCCTACTGGTTGATAACTATTTCTATCATTTTCATCTCCATTAATAACGACAAAAGCCATATTCCAATAAGCTATATCATCATTCTTAACTATATCTGAATTATGAAATTCAACACTAGGTTTATATGGAATAATTGTTCTAACACCTTCTGTAATAGTATAAGCTCCCATAATTTTTTTCCATCTTCTCTATTTTGATAGAATTGTTGGTTTTGCTGAATAAGCATCTAAATTTTTGAATATCTCTGACTATTCTTGAGAAAGTATCTATGGGACTATCTGAATTATTTATTTCATCTATCATCTTTTCATCAAAAGAGACAGGTCTAGTTATACCAAAAAAATAATATAATTACTTGATTCGCCACTTTTTATATTTTTCTGTAATTACTTTTTATTCCATAAAGTATATCTGGTTCATAGTCAAATTTATCAATATTGTTTTATTGTATATGTTTCTCCTCTTTCATTTACAATTTCTGTTTCAAATTTTTTTGCTAATGCTTTTCATATATTCTAATGCTAAAAGCCAATCTTCTCTTGAAGAAGGAGTAAAAACTCTCACAGCATAAACTTTATTCTTATTATCATAAGCTAGTTCAAATCCTCTTGCACTTTCATCTTCAGTACCTACTAAAAAGACATGGATATTTAGAAAGAGTGAAAGTAATAAATCATTAATATCTATACCATCTGTACCATAAATATTAAGCTCCTTATCCAATAATGATAATGCTGTTTCAACATTTAAAAACTGGTTCATAGCCTAAAAAAATTTCTTCTTATTCTTCACATAAAAAAACTTATACTCATTTTTAGCCTCCACAAATTTTTATTTATATTAATTTTTTTATTTTTTTTACATCAACAATACAATTATATTAATTTGCAATGAAATAGTCAATTTTTTTATCTGATAATTTTTTTCTTTAATAATTCCTAAAAACAAATTCCAAAGTGGTAAAAAAATATAAGTAAAAAAAGCAAAAAGTCCAGACATCAGTCCTATATCTATTGTTTTTTTAATGGTACTGCCATTGCAATGTTCCAAGGAATTAGTCCTGCTAATAGTACAATAGTATTTTTCTAAAAATTATAGCCATATTTTTGTTTTATCTTCTAGTTCTTCACATAATTCATAAGTTAAAATTATTCCCAAACTTTGATTACAAGCAATAGCTCCTGAAATAATAGAACTTAAAAAAATATAACAAAAATAATTTGAAGTTTTTTTAGAAAAATTCTTTTTAAATATTTCTTCATCAAAACTAACATTTTTGTCTCTTTAAAAAAATTCCAGAATAGGAAGAGGAAATTGCAACTATCAATCCAACATTAAGCATTGATAGAATTCCTCCACCTTTCATTATCAAATTTAATTTTTTTCATTAGAATGATGAAAAACCATAGACACAATAATTTATAAGCGAAGTTACACTTTCTTTTTGAAAAAAACATTGCAATAATAAAACTTATAACTATACTCACTAACATTGTTTTTCTTAACATTGACTTTGAATAAAGAAAGAATAATTATTAGAATAGCTGGCACTATAACTACTATGTTCAAATTATAATTTTCTTTAAAAATATTTGTTGCATCTATACTAACTGGTGAAGTAGAACTTTTTTTAAGCCTAAAAAAATAAATAAAATAAACAGCTTGTAATAAAAAGGTATAATTGAGGTTTTAAGCATTAATTTAATATTTTTATATAAATCAGTTTTTGTAAGTTCTGTAATAAGTAGTGCAGAAGTTGACATTGGAGAACATCTATCACCAAAATATATTCCACTTAAAACTGCTCCTCCAAGATAATAAGGATTAATTCCATTGCCTTTCCTATTGAAATACAAATAACTCCCATAGTAGCAGCTGTTCCAAGAGAAGTTCCTATTAAAAAAATGAAAGTATTGAACAAAGTAAAAAAAGTAAGAAGTATTAAAATTGATGGTGAAATTAATTTTGAGCCCATATAAACAATAAAAGGCTATCGTACCAGAAGCTCTCCATAAGGCAGTTATCATACCTATAAGAACGAAGACTAAGAGTATATTTTTTTACTGTCAGTACTCCTTCAAATGATTTTTTTATTAAAACTTTTAAATCATGCCCTTTGATAAGTCCATAAGTTACAAAAATTATATAGCCAACTATAAGAGCATAGATAACTGAATACTTTAATAAAAAGACAAAATATAAGTGACAATGAAAAATAGTAGAATTGCAACAATACTTCCCATAAAAAAACTCCCCTAATATTTAATTCTTTCTAATCTTATAATAACAAAATAATATTTTTTTGTAAATTAAACTTTTTTTTAAATATAAATAAAATATTTAAAAAAATAAATTTAGTTATGATATAATTTTTTTATAATAAAAAAATCTATTACAAATATAATTTTATTTATCAAGGGGGAAAAAAATGTTTGGGTTATTTGGTGGAAAGAAGAAAAAAAGAATTTATGAGTGACAATACTAAAAGCATATCTTCATATTTATTGTGCTAAAAAAATATCATTGTTGATGAACAAAAAATTTTTCTGAGTTAGAACATATAAAAAGGTGATGACTTAGAAGATGTAATAAAGGTATCTACTGACAAACACATAGTTACTGCTAACTATGATTTACCTTCTAACAGTGTATTTAATTCAAGAATAAAAAGCAAAAGATATATCTATTAGTTGTCCTTTACTTGAAGCTGGAAAGCATTATGTTATATCAATTTATGAGGTTACACCTGAAGTAGCTGCTACAGAAGAAAGTACTTTTTATGGATTATGTCCATGCTGAAGAAATAGAAAAAGGTTATAGTATTTGTTTATATAGAAAAAAATAAAGGGGGATATAAATGAGAATAAGATTATCAGGTGCTGTTGGTGGTGTAGTTCTTGTAGTTATTACAGGTGTTATTTTAGCTTCAATTGTCGATGGAATACTGTCATTTATTGAAAAAAATATGTAGTTAAAGAAGATGAAAGTGGAAAGAAATTTATTTCTCTTTTTAAAAAAATTAATTGGGGATTTTTTTATTCTCTTTATTATTCTTGATTTAATAGGAGTTTTTTTCCTTTATTTAGAACTCTATTATTTGCAATATTTGAACGTTTTTTTAGTTAGATAGAGGTAGTTGTAAACTTGAATTTGCAACTACCTCTTTTATTTTAGTTTAAATGCTTTGGAGAATCTGATATTGAAGCTGCTAATCTACTTTTTTTCTTCATCTACTATACTTTGAGCTAGTTCTTGAATTTTTACTCATAATCCACATATAAGTTGTAGTCCCTTCAGAATAATCAGCTTCAGCATACATCTGAACCTCCGCGACTGAAGTCGCTAGGGTTCTTGGGTAGTAGTTGCTTTTTGTTAGCCAACTAAATTTACCAAGCTATCCCCATAGTTCCTACGGTTCATATTTTTTTATTTAAGCACTTTCTTTTTAATAGCCTTAGTCCCTCTTTTTAATATGTTTTTTTGGCTGCATTTATATCTCTATTATGTACAGCTCCACATACTGGACAAGTCCATTCTCTCACACTTAAATCTTTTTACTTCTTCATTTCTATATCCACAACAATTACATATTTGGCTACTTGCAAAAAAATTTATCTACTCTTACTATTGTTCTTCCATACCATTTCGCTTTATAACTTAGTATTCTATTAAATTCACTCCATGATACATCTACAATATTTCTTGCTAATTTATGATTTTTTTACCATATTTTTTTACTTGTAAGTCTTCAATACAGATAATATCATATTCTTTTTATTAGCATTGTTGATAATTTTTTTGAAGAAAGTCTTCTCTTTGATTTGATATCTTTTCAAATAATCTTGCTACTTTTTATTCTAGCTTTATTCCTATTTGAACTACCCTTTGGTTTTCGTGATAGTTTTTCTTTGTAATATCACTAGTTTATTCAAAGATTTTTGTAAATATTTTGGATTTTCTATTGAGATTTCATCACTGGTAAGCGCAAAGTTTTTTTATACCTAAATCTATTCCAACATTCTTATTTGTACTTTCTAATTTTTTTCTACTTCTACATCTGTACAACATAGAGATATATAATATTTTCCACTAGGTACTTGTGTTATTGTTGCATTTATTATTCTTCCTTGTGGTTTCATTTTATCTCTTATTTTTTTAGTTTTTCCTAACTTAGGTACTTTTATCCATTTATCTAAAAACTCTATATTATTATTTGTATAATTGGTTCTGTATGATTTTCTATTATCTTTCTTAGATTTAAACTTTGGATAGCCACTTCCACTAAAAAAGTTTTTTTATATGCTTTTATCTAAATCTTTTAAAGAATTTTGTAAAGAAAAATTTATCTACATCTTTTAACCATTCTTTCTCTTGTTTTAAAACTGTTAATTCTTTTGCTACACTCACTATATGACATAGATTTTTTTCTCTTTGTTATATAACTCTTGTTTTAAATCTAAAAAAATGATTATAGACATATCTTACACAACCAAAAGTACAATTTAATATTGTTATTTGAGTTTTAGTTGGATAAAAATCTAAACTTATATGCTTTTTCCATGCGATTTCACCTCCATTTACTTATATATAGTATACTACTTTTTATACTATAAGTAAATGAAAAAGTAAAAATTTTTCTAAATATATGAACCTAAAAACTGACTCAGTCGTTTTTAGAGGTTGTCGTTCACATAAGTACGCTACCACTTATGCAGTTCTCTTATGAACTTCTTAATATTTCTATTAAGCACAGACTATATCTTATCCCACAGCTCTACCTGTTTGGGTCTACCCACTTCCACCAGCTTTGGTGTACTTCCCTCAGGAGGAATAGTCGTTGAACCTTACCTTTTCGGTCTTGGCTGCTGATTGCCCATTATCTTAACACTTAGGATTTAACCTTATGTCATCTAGTATATTTTTTTCTGCTTTTCGCCACTTTCACACTTGTACCATATTATTTAGGGTACTATGTTGTAGTTATACTAGCTTTAGGGGTTTCCAGCAATTCGAGTAGTATTGGATAGCTTTTTAAAGTTGCTACCTCTACATACATATTTCTATATATGCTGACTATACTTAATGGTCTAACTCATGACTGACACCCTACGAGTGCTAGAGTCACAAGTGTGCGACCATATTTTTTTAATCAACTCTGTTATCTTCTCTTAATTTTTTTCCACTTGTTTAAAAGCTTTGAGATCTGATTTTTGGGTAAATTGCAAAGTTGATCCTCCACCTTTTTTTATAACTGAAAAAAGCTGGAACATCACTTGGACCATCAGCTATATATATCATATTTTTTTAAATAGAACTCTTCTATTTCCTTCTTTTTATTTTAGCATTGACATCATAGCCTGTATTTTTTTATTTACTCCTTATTTATTTCAAAAAAATAGCCCTTGTCTTTTGAAGTATTATCGATAGTATATCCTATTTCACTAATTTCAAAAATTTCCATTTTCATCTTTAGTTTGAATTAATTCACAACCCCAAATATCTTCAACATACTCTTTTATAATAGATCCTTCTATCATTCTTTTCATTCCTGTACTAACAATATAGTGCTCTACCTTAATATTATATTCTTGGAAAAATTGAGTCTTTTTCAATAAGCTCTTTTGTTTTTTTCCAAATATTTCAGGAATACCTTTATAGAATTTTAATTCTTTTTCCTAATTCAAAAAAGTACATGATTATTTAACCCTTTAAATACCCCTTCTTTTTGTCTTATTTATAAAAGTGGTTTAAATAAATTGTATCCCTATTAACTTTTACTTCTTGCTCTTCCCAATATTTATTTGGTAAGGCGTTTACTTCTTCCCAAAAATTTCTTTGAATCAACTCCATATTTTTTTCAAAAAATTGGATCTTTGCATATATCCATCGACTAAAGTTTTATCAAAAATCCCAAATAACTGCAATTATATTAGACATATCTACTCCTTTATTTTAAATATTCAAACCATTGTAAAATTGAATGTGGCATCAAAAATACTTTCATTTTCGTATGCTTCTTTAGCAAATTCATAAAAGAGCTTCTGGATTTATAGCATAGATTTTGTTGTTATTTTTAGTACTTCCTATTTCTTCAAATTCATAATTTTTGTTTAAAAAGCTATTTGCAATAGTTTTTTTCTTTGTTTTTGTCTCATAAAAATTTCCGGCTGTTGTAAGAAGATAAACTTTTTCCATCTAATTTTTTTGATAGTCTTCTAAATATAAATCACTTCCTTTACTATACCCATTTTTTTACTTGAATATATTTTTTTATCACGATTATTACTATTTAACATAACGAATTCATAATTTTGAGTATTAATTTTTATTGGTGCTTGGAATAACTATATATTTAAATTTATGATAAAGATAAAAAAATATAGTAAATCTTCACAATCATTTGGAGAAAGTAAACCATAAAAAAATTAGTCTTATTATTTTCTAATTTATCAGAAATTTTTATAATAATTATCTTTTTTTATTATATAATATTTGCGAAATGTCAACTACAAATTTTTCATCAATTTCTATCAATGCTTCCCTTTTGATAAAAAAAGCTATCAAAAATACGTCCTGGAATTTCACTTTCAGTTCCTATTTCATGCCATTCTATATCAGTAAACTGATTGCTAATTCCTAATTTTAAGATATCACTATCTTTTTTTAGAATCTCTGTAGGCATATAAGTAATGACTTTTTTTCCGTAACTCTTCCTAAATAATATATTCCTTTTGAGCGCATCCAAATTAAATCATCTTTTTTTAAATTATTTAATCTAATAAGATTAGGATTTACTTTTCCATAAAAAAATTTTTCTCTTGTCATCTTTTATTGTTTTATAACTGTTTTTTTCAATAATTTCTTTGTATTTTTCAAAAATCATCCTTTATTGATTTTTTTCGTATTTCTTCTACTTTAATTTTTATCTTCATTTGTAAGTTCATTATAGATATCTTCCCTTAATGTCCAGCCAATAGCAACAATTTTTCCTTCTTATAAGTTCATTTGTTACCTTATCTTCTAATTTATTTTTTTACTAAGTTTTTGGTTTAGTATGCAATCTCCATACTTCACTCATGTTATCCCTCCAATAAGCTGATTTACTAATATTATATCTAAGATTTTTTTAATATTTCAATTATTTTTTTAATAGATTTTTTTCTATTCATTTAAAAGAAAAAAATAATTTTTTTAAAAAATTTTACTTGCAATTTTTAGAATTGTGTATACTAGAAAAAAATTTAAAAATTAAAAAGGAGGAAGTCGCAATGAAACAAATACTAACAACAACTAACAGATATTGGCAAAACTGGCATAGGTAAAGTTGTGTGTATGTTTTTAGACATAGATACAACTTTTAGTGTACTCTAAAAAAAGTATCTATGTCAGCGATATAGAAATCCTTAAAATATATGGATAAAAAGCTGCATGGTAAATAAATGAACTATGCAGCTTTTTCTTTTTAGAGTTTTATATATAAAAAAATAAAAAAATCTAGGGAGGATAAAGTTATGACAACAGAAAACAAAAAAAGGTTATTTTGGAGAATTTGGTGGAAGCTATGTTCCAGAGGTAGTACAAAAAAAGCATTAGATGAATTGGAGATAGCATACAATAAATATAAAGGTGATGATGAATTTTTAAAAAGAATACCATCACTATTTAAAAGATTATTCAGGTAGAGAAACTCCTCTATACTTTTGCTGAAAGTTTAACAAATTATTTAGGTGGAGCAAAAAAATTTATTTGAAACGTGAGGACTTAAATCATTTAGGAGCTCATAAATTAAATAATGTTATTGGACAAATTTTTACTTGCCAAAAGAATGGGTAAGAAAAAAAGTTATTGCTGAAACAGGAGCTGGACAACATGGAGTTGCTACTGCTGCAGCTGCTGAAAATTTGGAATGCAATGTGATATCTATATGGGAGCTTTAGATGTTGAAAGACAAAGACTAAATGTTTTTCGTATGGAAATGTTAGGAGCAACTGTTCATGCTGTTGAAGCAGGAGAAAAAACTTTAAAAGAAGCTGTTGATGCTGCATTTGAAGCATGGATTAATAACATAGAAGATACTTTCTATGTACTTGGTTCTGCTGTTGGTCCTCACCCTTATCCTAGCATGGTAAAAGATTTCCAAAAAGTTATTAGTCAAGAAGCTCGTAGACAAATTTTAGAAAAAGAAAATCGTTTACCTGATATGGTTATTGCTTGTGTTGGAGGAGGTTCTAATGCCATTGGAGCATTTGCAGAATTCATTCCTGACAAAGAGGTAAAATTAGTTGGAGTTGAAGCAGCAGGAAAAGGAATAGATACTGATAGACATGCTGCAACTCTTACATTAGGAACTGTTGGAGTAATAGATGGTATGAATACTTATGCACTATTCAATGAAGATGGTTCTGTAAAACCTGTTTATTCTATATCTCCTGGTTTAGACTACCCAGGTGTTGGACCAGAGCATGCCTTTTTAAGAGATAGCAAAAGGGCTGAATATGTTCCTGCAACTGATGAAGCAGTTAATGCTCTATTACTTTTAACTAAAAAAGAAGGAATTATTCCAGCTATTGAAAGTTCTCATGCTCTAGCTGAAGTTATTAAAAAGAGCTCCAAAAGCTTGATAAAAATAAAATTATAATTGTAAATATTTCAGGTCGTGGAGATAAAGATGTAGCTGCTATTGCTGAATATTTGAAAAAAATAAATAATTTATAAAAAAACAAGGAGTTAAGATCTTAACTCCTTATTTTTTTCTCTACATTATTTTATTAGTGGATATAATTTGTTTTTTTACAGAGGAATATTTGTAAAAAAATCTTTCACTTCTTTTTGCATTTCTTAAATTTTTCTTTTTAATTTATTTATATCATAATTATATAATTCATTTTCTAAATTATTAATATTTTTTTCCCATTCTTCTTCCATTTTATTTTTTTAGCGATATCAAAACCATTTTTCTGTATCAAGCCAATATTGAGTAATCGCATCCTCATATTTAGGAACACTTTTTCTTAATTTCTTCTATTATTTTTTTAGCAATTTTTTTCTTCCAACTATCACTAAAGAATCCCCAAATTGCTACACCAACAAGAAGAGCTGCTGCAATCCCTAAAGTTATAGGTCCTCCTATTGAAGCTACAAAAAGCTGTTGCAGTTGCTGTTCCACCAGCAATAGATATACCTAATGCTGAAAGAACACTTACGCCTTTTTGCTACCAATATATAAGCACCTAAATTTCCTAAAGTTGATGCCCAAAAAAAGCTAATCCTCCTAATGTTGCTGCACCAGCTAATCCTCCTATAAAAAGCACTTTTTAAAAATCAAAAATCAAGATTAATATTCATATTATTTGAATTATTTGCTAGTTCAAGACTTTTTTTGTGTTTCTACTAAGTATTCATCCATTGTATCTTTAAATTTTTTTCAGTTGTCTTTTTCTAAATTTTTTTCTATATATATCTTGTACTTCTGAGCTTATATATGAGCCTAATTCTTCTAAATCAGCTTTTTTTATTTTTTTATATTCTCTTCTGTCTATTATTTTTTTACAATATTTTCTTCTGTTAACATTTGATTGAAATCTTCTCTGAACTTTTTAGTTTCACTATCTAAATCAAAAAAATTTTTATTCTTAACATTTCTATTATTTTCTTCTAATAAAAAAATTTCCTTTTTTTGGTTCATTTTTTTCTTTATATCTTCAAGACGTTTAGAGTAAGCATCTCTTTCATTTATTAATTTTTTTCATATTTTTATTACTTCATCACTCATTTTTTTGATTCATTTTTTTGCATAATCTTTAGCAAGATTAAATATCTTGTTCTCAAGTAATTTAGGTAAATTTTTCTATTGTATTTTTTTCAATTCTTTTTCAAAAATCTTCTCTTAAATCTTCAATATCAGTTGTATATGTAAAAAAATCTTTTTCTTAAGTCTTTTTCTGAAAAATAATTTTTTTAGAGCTATTTGAATATCTTTCCCAAAATGATTCTGGAAGTGTTTTAGTAAATCTATTGCAACCACTATCACATATTTTTTTAAATCTGTTCTAGGAATTACATGGTGAGCATGTGTAGCAACTACAAATAAATTAGACATTGGAGATAAGGCTGTTCCTTCTGTTTTTTTCTAAAGGAGGTAAAACTTCTAGTGCTTCCTTTAAATAATTTGCATCTTCAGTTTGTAAAAAAATCCTGATGCTTGAGATAAATATACTAACACATCTGCTTTTTAATTTCGCTTGACTTGCTGCTATATTATCACTCTCTATTCCAGCCGTAATACCAGGAATATCTAGTATATCACAATTTTTTTAAAATAGGAGAATCAATAAAAAGTACTGCTGAACCAATATCTTTATTATATTCTTCACCTTTTTCTAACTCCATATTGAGATAGCATTTCTGCATTTCCGCCAGCAACTTTCCATTCTCTACAATATTTTTTTCATCATATAATCTAGTATCATCCCATTCTTTATTTTTTTACCTTTTTTTAAAAAAATCCATAATTCTTCTTCCATATAAGCTGGTCTATCTAATATATCTTTCACATATACAATTATAGATGTTGTAGGAGTCCAATTTGTAGGCATTTTTTTCTTTTACCAAGTAATGCATTAATCATAGTACTTTTTCCTGAATCTGATTTTCCAGAAAAAAACAATTCTAGGTTTTTCTTGCTATTCCTTCAATGTCTCTTCTTAAATTTTTCTATTTTATTTTTCATAATTTAAGTTATTCTTAGGTGAATAATCTTTAATATAATTTATAACAGTATTTTTTTATATAACGAACTTTACTCCAACTATCTTTCACCTCTAATTTATTTATAACATTTTTTATAGTTAGTAATTTCATCTAATGATTTCCCTGTTTTTTTGATAATATAACTAATTCTTCTAATGATATTGAATCTAAATTTTGTTCTAGTCTTGATATTCTATCTTGTCTAACTCCTATTAATTCAGCTAATTCAGCTTGTGTTAATTTTTAAATAATTTTTCTCTAAAAATTTTTTTAAATTAAATTCTGACATCATATTTCTCCTTTATATTTTTTTATTTTAATATTTAAAAAGTCAACTTCTTATATTTGACATATTATCATATGAGTATTTTTTTTGTCAATAATATTTTTTTATTTTTTTATTTATGCAAAAAAATATTATTATATTTTTATAAAAAAATGTTATAGTGCATATTTTATATGATTTATTATTAATTTTAAATAAAAAAACTGTCAAAAATTGATCTTGATTATAATCAATCATTAACAGTTTTTTTAATCTATCTTTTTCATCACTTTTTTTCAAAACGAAATAGGTAACCATTTCCCATCATATCATTTAGTATATTCTTTTTCTTCATGAGAAGGATAAAAAAATTCTACAATAGAAAAATTTACATAAATTAACATAAAAATGTATATTTCTTTTTTTCAAAATAAGAGTTACTGTTTCCCAAACTTTTGTGTTAGGATGTTTCTTTTTCAATTTCACTCCAAATAAATTTTTCCTATTCCTTTACCTTGAATACCATATTTTTACATATAGAAAAATCAAGTTGATTATGTTGTGTTAATTCATCAATAACAACAATAGTACCACCCACAATTTCATCATTCATAACAGCTTTATATGCAATAGCTCCTTTTTGTTTCAAGAGATTTATTTATATCTTCTTCTCTCTGCACCTTTTTGAAATGCTTCTTGCATATCCTTTTTAAAAAAATTTTTTTAATTCATTTAAATTATATACAGTGTTAGACTTACAAACAGTTTTAAAAAGTTTAAAAATTTTTTTAAAAAAATTTCAAAAATAAAAAAATGAGTAGCTATAACAACCACTTTCATGGCTTTATGCTACTCATTATTAGAGGGTATTTTATTAATTTTTTTATCTGTATACTTATTTGACAGTGAAAGTTATAAAATAGTTTAAAAAAATTTTTTTATTTTTTTAAATTATTTTTTTCACTAAATCCTCTCGTACTAAATAAAAAGAGTTAGCATGAAAGCTAACTACTTTTTTTCTAAATTATTTTTTTATTATCTTTTTAAATATCTTTTTAATAAATCATCAACATAATCTTTTTTTCAATATCAAACCAAGAAACAAGTTTATTAGAAACATTTTTGCTTTTATTTCATCATCAACATAATTCATACATTTTTTTATTGCAAATATCATTCCAGCTATATCATCACTATATCCTACTACTGGAATAAAATCTGGAATTAAATCTATAGGAAGTATGAAGTATCCCAAACAACCTGTTATCAACACTTTATCCTTGAAAGGAACCTCCTTCTTTTGAAGAACATAATAAAGAATTAAGGCATAACTTGTTGCTTTTAAGCCAATTTTTTTAGCTCCTTCTTTAAATTTATCCCAAAATTTATTTTCTGAATAATCATCTGTATATTCTTCATAGTCATAATCCATAGTATCAATATCTTCTTTCTGACCTTCAAGAAAGTTTTCTTTTAAATACTCATATGCTTCATTAATTTTTTTATTATCTTTTCTTCGGCAGATTTTATTACACTTTCATCTTCTGTTTGATACTTATCAGGATGGTATTTCTTTAATAATTCTAGCCATTTTTTTCTAAGTTCTGATAGATTAAACCCTGGTTCAAGTCCTAATTCTGTCATACATTCAAAATATTTTTTTATCCATTTTTATCCCTCTTTATATTTTTTTAATAATATTGTACCGTAATTATATCATATTAGAAGAAAAAAATAGTTAGTATTTTTAATTATTTTCTACCATCTCATTTAAAAGTTCTCACATTGTCTCTCTAAAAAAATTATTAAATATCCATATAATAACAAATATCCAAAAATATTGTAGCTAAACAACCTAAACAGGTTTTCCCTAGTGCTTTCAATAAAAGGAAAGATACATATATTAGTAAAAAAATGTTCCTATTACTCCATATAACAATGAATTCATCTAGTTCACCTTACTTTTTTTCATACTATTAGCTATTTTTTTTCTATTATAGTTTAAAAATTAACCTTAACTAATTTACTACAAAAAAAGCTATTCCTAAAAAAATACTATTTCTTTTATTCCTCTCTCTTTTAGAGAAGTATCATATTTTTTTAGAAATGATTTGCTCTATTGCTTCTTTTTGATTCTTTTTCCAAATCTTCCTCATTCTTTGTTACTTTAAATTCTAATATATAAGCTCTATTGTTTTTATTTCTTGGCTCCATACTTACATCGTATCTTCCTAAACCACTTTCTTCATTAGATTTTTACAATAATGTACTTTCTCCAAAAATTTATATCAATGAACTTTTTTTCTAAAAATTCTTTGACTTCTCTATTTGGTAATCTTAGTGTATATATATCTTCATAGGATTCTCCAATTTTTTTCATCTATTGTTAAATATCCACTAAATAACAATAATTCCCAAATTTCATCTTCTCCCATCAATACAGATAAGTCTGAGTTACCACTAATATTTTTCTTCCATACTTTATTCCATTAAAAAAAGATGTTCTAGTATTTCAATAGTTTCTATACTTACATTTTTTTCAATATATCATTTATTAAAAAGTTTCCAGAAGTTTCTATCCAATATGCTCTTAATTCTTCTGATTGAATGAAATTCAAAAATACTCCAAGGATTATATACATCACTATTTCCAAATCTGTATCCATCATACCAAGCTTTTTACTTCTGGAAGCTCATACTCTATATTAAAAATCTTTCAGAGCTTTTTCTACTTCTTCTTGTGTAAAAACCATAAAAAAATCAGAATATTCTTTTTCTAAAATTGAATATACTTTTTAAATTATTTAAATCTGAGAATATTCCAGCTTTTTATTACTCTTATTATTCCTGTCATTATTCCCATTCTTAAATATGGATTAGTTTTTAAAAGCTTCTCCATAGAATACTTGAAAAAAATACGATAGCCTCATCATAATAGCCATGTTCATAAGCGTTGATTAAAGGACTATCATATTCATCTATTAATAAAATAACTTCTTTTTATAATATTCATATAGAAAAAGATGTTAGATTTTTTTAAAAGCATTTCTATATTCTCCATCATCTTTCTTTAGCCAAATTTTATTAAAAACTCTCTAATTGGCTTTCATTTAATTTTTCTCTTATATATTCAAATTCGTTATAAATACTTGAAATTAAACTCTTTATTAAAAAAAGAATGAACTTTCCCAAGTATCAGCTTTTATTCCTTTTTAAAGAAATATACACAACAGGATAGGCTCCTTGTTCTTTAAAAAAATCTGAGTTTTTCTATATATAGATTTTTGAAATAGTTTTTTTTATTTTTCTTCTTTATTTTTTTATGTCAAAAAAATATTTTTAACATTGAGATATTTAATGTTTTTCCAAATCTTCTAGGTCTTGTAAATAATAGAGTCTTTCCTACATTTTTCCAATTTCTTCAATAAAATTAGTTTTATCAATGTAGTAATAGCTATTTTTCTCGTATTTTTTTAAAATCATCTATCCCTATAGGTATTTTTTTCATAGAAACCTCCTTCAAAGATGAATATATATTTAATTATATCATATTTTATTAGAAAAAGAGTCAGTTTTAAAAACCAACTCTTTCTTCTAAATTATTTTTTTCTTTTTCACTCATATCTTCAAAGATTTCTTTTAACTGATCTTCCCTACATTTTCCATATCTTTAAAAAATTTCCCTATTAGTTCTAATATCTTTTTCTATCCATTTCAGAGAAAGTTTCTCTTACAGTTTTTTTATTGTTTTTTTATCATAATCTTTGAATAATTTCTTTTAAAGTTTCTCATATTACTCCTATGTAGCGCATTTTCTAAATAACCATATAAGGAATATTATACATAATATTGTAGCCACACATCCTAAACAATTTTCTCCTGCCGATTTTAGCATAAGAATACTTGCACAGAATATTATGAATATACCTACCGCTCCATATAACAATGACTCAAACATTTAATCTCCTCTATAAAATTTAACTCTAAAAAAATTCTATGACCCTACTTAATTTTAAATGAAAGTATAAGTTATTTTTATTAAAATACAAATTATTAATTTATAATTTTGATTTTATCACTTATATTTCTAATACTCTTTTTATAAATGAACTGTTCTAACAATACGGAAACCAAGATCAGAATAATGTTGGTGAGGATAAGCATGATGACGAGTTCTAACAAAACAATATGCTCCATATTGCCCCCATCCTCCTCCTTTAAGTCTTCTCTCTAAATCCAAATTTCCATGTTTATATAAATAATCTTTACCATTTCCTAATCTATTTTCACATTCCACACGAGCATAAATAGCATTTTTTTGTGAATTCTACTGTGTCATAACACCACTCGAAAACATTTCCACTACAATCATATATTCCTAATTTGTTTGGTTTTTTTAATCCAACTTCTTTAGAACTACCATTTCTATTTATTGCTCCTGAATTATGAACGTACCATCCAACTTCAGCTAAATCATCACTTCCAGCATAAAGAAAGTAAAATGATCCATCATCAAGCCCTTCTTGTCCTCCTCTTGCAAACCATTCCCACTCAACTTCTGTTGGTAATCTAAATCCTTCTGTTTTTTTCCGAAATCGGCTTCATCGGGATATACTGCTTTTCCATTTAACTGATTTATCATTAATATTCCATTTGAACTATTACTTAAATCATAAGTTGGTTGTAATCCATATTTCTCACTTAATTTATTACAGAATTCCAATGCTCGCCACCAACTAACCATTTCAACTGGTTTATTATCTCCTTTAAATTGTGATGGATTATACTCCATTACTTCTTGCCACATCTTTTGTGTTGTAGGATATTTACATACTTCTAAATCAAGCACTTCTTTTTTTCCATCTGCAAATGGAGGTTTATATTCTCCACCTTCAACAAATATCATATTCGCCATATTTTCATCTAAAGTATTATTATTTTTTTGAAAAATTTATGAATATCTTTTTTTAATAATTTAACTATTTTTGTCTAGTTTTTACTTCATTTATCTCTAACTTTTTCAAATTCTGCCAAATCTAAAATATAATTTTTTTATTGCAACTTCATTATCTATTATTTCTTTATCTATAAACTCTACCATATCTTCTAATTCTGGAGGAACGTTTTTCTTTATTTGTTATTATTATTGTAATATTGTATTTTTGGTGTTTTCTTTTTTTTAGTTTCTACTATTTCTTTAAAAATAATCTAGATTTTCTTTCCTTAATATTTCATCTATTCCATCTTTAACTAACAAAAAAATATTGGAACCCTTTTTTTATTCCTTGTGGATACAGTTCATCTAAAGTATTAAATAAATTATCCATTCCACTTTCTATACCACCATTTAAAAAAGTTTATAGTCTTCCCTTTTTTTCATAGATATAGAATTTTTTTTATTTTCTAGTGAATTCAAACTCTCTATCATTACTCTTTCTACTTCTTGAAAAATTACTTGTTTTAATCCATAACAATGCTTTTTCTTCTGTTATAAATTTTGAAATATTTTCTTTCATTCAAATTCTCCCCTTACATTCTATTTTTTTATATTAATATTAGAAAAAAACTAAACTGTTCTAACAACACGGAAACCAATATAATTTGTCCAAGCTCGATTAGTACAACTTCTATAATCTATATATCCTGGTTCAGACCAATCTGGTTCAAACCAGTCTGAATCAGACCAACCACCTCCTCTTATTCTTTGATATCTATCAAGTGGATTAAGATTATATACATATAATTTATCTTTTTTTCTATTCTATTTTTCACTTTCTCCTTCAAAAATTTTTTTATATTTTTGTTGTATCATAACACCATTCCCAAACATTTCCAGTACAATCATATAATCCTAATTGATTTGGTTTCTTTAAACCCACATCATGTGTTTGATTTCCAGAATTATCATAATACCAAGCTACTTCGTTTATATCATCACTTCCAGAGTATTTATAATTAAATGTTCCTTCATCAATAGCTTTTTGTCCTCCCCTAGCAAACCATTCCCATTCTAGTTCTGTTGGTAATCTAAATCCTTCTGTATCTTTAAAAATCAGCTAAATCTAGAGATACTACTTTTCCACTTAACTGCCTTACCATTATAGAACCATTCCTATTTTCATAGACTGGTTGTAAACAATATTTTTCACTTAAATAATTACAAAAATTTAAAGCATCACTCCAACTAATTCTTTCTACTGGTCTATTCTCTCCTTTAAACTCTGATGGATTATGATTACTACTATATCTATATTCTTTCCAGATTTTTTTGAGTTGTTAAATATTTACACACTTCTATATCAAATACTTCTTTTTCTTCATCAGCAAAAGATGGTTGATATTTTTCCACCTTGAACAAATACCATGTCTTTAAATTTACTTTCTGAATTCTTTCTTCCATTTTTTTCTGCATATCTGTTAATATTATTTTTTTAAAGTATTTATTATTTTTTTCTACATCATTTTCATCTAATTCTAATTTTTTTCAAATTTTTGCTAAATCTAAAATGTATTTCTTTATTGCTCCCTCATTATCAGTTATTTTTTTATCTATAAAAATCAGATATATTTGCTAATTGTGTAGGAATATCTTCATTATCCGCTACTACTATACTAAAATTATATCTTGTACTTTCTTTTTATTTCTAGTATTTCTCTAAAATAATCCAAATTATTTTTCCTTTAAAAATTTCATCCATTGCACCCTTTATTAATAGAAATACTGGTATTTTTTTCTCATTCCTTGAGGATGGAGTTCATCTAAAGTATTAAATAAGTCATCCATTCCACTTTCTATACTATCATTTAAAAAAAGTTTATAGTTTTTTTCCTTTTTCATAGATATAGAATTTTTTTATTTTCTAATGAGTTTAAGCTTTCTATCATTGCTCTTTCTACTTCTTGAAAAATCATTTGTTTTAATCCATAATAATGCTTTTTCCTTCTGTAATGAATTTTTGAAATACTTTCTTTCATTTAACATCTCTCCCTTTGTTATATTTTTAATAAAAAAATTTTTAATCTTCTTCACTAGTTGCATTAAAAAATTTAGTAATTCTAATATTCTACTTTTTCTTCTCCAATAATTTCACCATTTTTTTATAACTTACATATTTTTTTCTAACTTACCATTCTTATAGAATTGCCATTCTCCATATCTTTTATCATCTTTATTCAAGCCATAATACAAGATATTGTGATTCTCTTCAAAAAGCCATCTCAATTCCATTTTTCATTTCATCCTTAAGCTCAATTTTTTTGCTTTAAAAGCTCCACTAGGATAATACTCCTCAAATGTTGTCATCTCCCCTTTTTTTGTATGTTCTAACTTCTATAGCCATTCCATACTCATCAAACATCCATTCCATTCCGTGCTTCAAGCCATCTCTGTAAGAACATTCGTATTTATCTAAACCATTTTCATGGTATTCATAATAGATACCAGTAAATAGTTCATTATCTTTAAACATAACTTCTCTAAAATCTATTACTCTTTTTTTCAAAAAGCCATAAAATCCCTCAAGTCCAGTTTAACTTTATAATGGTAAGTCTACTTATATAGTAACTTTTTAGAATTTATTATTACTTCTAAATAGTTATTTTCTTCATTTCTTCTAATATCTTCAATTTTACCTTCAATAAAAACCATCATCTGTATGAAGTTTCAATTTCTTGTATTCCTTTTTTTGCTGTTATTAAGAATACAATTTTTTTCTTCAAATAGATTTATTTCTCTCAAAAAAAGGAGGCATAGTTGTATAACTAGCAAAAAAATCTCTCTTATCATTTCAGATTCAGTTTTATCTTTATTTAATTCTCTTAATTCTGAGTATCTTGTAATATTTTCTTTTTGTACAGCAAATTGTAGATATTCTTTTTTTCTCAAAAAGGTGTTATCTTTGAAAAAAATTATTATCAGAACAACGTGAAAAACTTAATAAGTATTTGATTACATAGGGTATATTTTTGCTATTCTAAAATGCTTAATATCTTCATCTAAAATTTCTCTTATATATATCGGCACTAAAGCTTTTATATTTACTTTTTCACTCTTTTTTTTAGCATCTTTTTTTAAAATCTCCTTATTTATTTAGTAAATTTTAGCATTTTTAGAAATTATTTACTATACAGATAATACAATTTTTTTTACGATGTAAATATACAGATAAATTTTTAGATTTTTTTTATTTTTTTATTTATTAACAATATTTATTTAAAAAAACGATTTTTAGCATTTTTTTATTTTTTTTAGCTTTTTGAAAAAAATATGAATAAAAATTTTCTATTTTTTTGAAATTACTTTCATATTATACTACATTTTATATAAATTTTTTTAGATGTATTTTTTTAAATATTTTATTTATTTTTTTCTTTCTAATTCTAAAAAAATAAAAAAACAGATAATCTCAATATTTTTGAATCTTATCTGTTTTTTTACTTATATTTTATAAATTATTCTCTTTTTCAATTATCACTTTAGAAATTTCTTCAGCAGAAGCTTTTCTATTTTCCATAGTTTTTTTATTAAATTATTCCATCTTTCGTTATATTCTTCTATTTCTTCTTTTTTTCCCATTCACGACAAAATTCTTTCTCTAAAAATATCTTTTGGACTCACATCAGGAGTTTCTTTTATAGCTATATAATAAATTATTCTCTCTGTCAAAAAGTCTTATCTCATCAAATAGTTTAGAGTTATATATAGTTTCTAGGTTATCTCCTATACTATTTACTACTAAATCATGATGTTCTTTTTGGAGTCATTCTTGGAGTTTTACCTTGCTTTTATCATTTCTTCATATCTTTGTATAGTACCTAAACGAGATTTTTTTCTCCTTTAACTGCAACTACATTTAACCCAACTTCATATCCTAATTTTTTTAAATCTTGTTGCTTCTTTTTATAGGAAGTTCTGCAGTTCTTAAAGTACCTTCTATTATTAAATTATATTTTTTTCTTTTCCTAATGCTTCTATTAGCTTTTTCTGTTATTGCTCCACACCATTGTTGAGTATATTTTTGAAGCTTCTCTTCCATGTTCTAAATTAATTTCTTTAAATTTTTGGATGATATTCTCTAAAATCATCTCCACTTATAGATATATATTCATCTTTTTGCATTAATCATATTTTTCAAGTCCTGTTTTTTTCCTGCTCCAGGTTGTCCCCCTAATAGAAAGACTTTTTGGCTTTTTCTTTAGGTGAATAACTAGATTTATACATTTTCAATATCTTTTCAAATACAAGTTCTAACTCTTTATCAGTATAATTTTTTTCCATTTTCATATCTCCTCTAATTTAGAAAGTACTTTCATAATAAAATTAATCTTCACATTCAAAGCTTCAACTTCTTCAAAAGTCATTCTTGGAATCTTTCTAACTTCTTCCCAAAATTCCTTCTCTATTAAGCTTAACACTAGGAGACTCACCTTTTTTTATATTCAATTCTAGTGATTGTCCCCATTACTCCCCAAGCACATTCCCTTGCCACTTCTTTTTTTCAATGTCAAATCATAAAAGCTTCATATTATTCTCCTATAAAAATTTATTTGGTACACTTATAATATATCATATTTTTTTAAAAAAATTCTAGATTTTACAATTTATTTTTTTAAATATGGTATAATTAAAAAAAGGTGATAAAAAAATGATGTCAAATATAAATATAACAGTAGATGAAGAAATAGATGATTTTACTTATTTTTAATGCTGAAACTATTGAAGCTATAGAAGAAACTGAAAGAAATTTAAAAAAATTCTAATAGAAAAAGATATTCTTCAATACAAGAATTAAGAGAAGCATTAGAAAATGACTAATTAAGAAAAAAATTATTAAAAATATTTTTTTATTATAAATTTTATAAGGAGAGGATTTTATGGGATTATTTGGAAAAAAACTAGAGAATTGCCTTTTTGAATCAAATGGTAGATTAGTAGAGGTAATAAACCAAAATGATGCTTATTTAGATGAGGGAATTGAAGAAAAAAAGAGTTATAAGGCATTAGAAAGACAATTAGAAAGAAGGTTTTTTATAGAAATGTAGAATCTATTACTCCAACTGGAACTTTTGGAATAGTAATTGTAAAATATAAAGATTTAAAAAGTTCGTTCAGAAGAAGAAGTTGCAGAAATTAGAAGACAATTAAGAAAAAGAAGCAGGACTTGAATAAAGGAAGGAATTAAAATGAAAAAAATTTTTATTAGCTTTATCAGTTGTATTTTTTTATTAGTTGCATGTGGAAAACCTAAAAGCTTATACTTTACCTGAAAAAGAGAAAGAGTCTATTTTTTTGCTATTGCAGAAAAATAATCAACAAAAAAATTAGATGAACTTCATAAAAAAATATGGAAGAATGGAAAAAAAGTTAGCTGAAAAAAAGGTGATGAGCAAGGAAAGAAAGAATATCAAGAATGGCAAATTGTAGAAACATTAGTAAGTGACCCGAGTTATGTTGAAGTAAATTATAAAAGCTTTAAAAAAAGCAGATGGAAAAATAAAAGTTTAATTATATTTGTACTGCACTCATATTCTTAAATTTAAGATTAAAGGTGCAGTTTTTTTATATTTAATTTTTTTAATATTCATAAATCTGCTATTGATTATTTATTTAATTAGTTTATAATAAAAAGAAATAGGAATAAAAAAAGAAAGGAGGCAATCACTTGCCAAATTTAAAAACTTTTTAAATGAGAAAGTAAATATTTCTGAAAAATAATTTGAGAGATAAGATGCCTTCTGTATTTAATATTTTATTGATTGACAGAACTAAAAACTACAAAAAGATGTATTAAGAATATTATTTGGGCAAATGAAAAATTATATCAAATATGATGCTGAAAAAAATATTCTCCAACTTCTGAAATAAGAATTGAACTAATAACAGGTGAATATAATAATATAATACAACCAAGGGCTTTAAAAAGCTGCAGACTTACAAAAGAAAAGAACTAAAGCAATAGCTGAAGTTTTTACTCCTATAGAAACTTTAAAAAGAACAAATTGATGAAATAGATAAAAACTATCAGAATGATGACTTAGAAACATATACTAAAAAGAACTTGGATAGAGATAACTTGTGGAGAAGGGCCTTACATAGCAACTCGTTATAATGTTGTAACTGGAAATTTTATATACTTAGATGAAAGAGTCGGTTTTTTTAGATCGTAAGTTAAAAAGAATAAATAAAGAATGTGACATTAAGGATAAATGGAAAGAACTGGTAAATGAAGCATATAAAGCTACTTATGCTTTTTGAATGGAATGGAGATTCTTTACTATTGGCACGGGAAAAATCTTTTTATACACCTATTTTGATTATTATTATGATAAATGGAATAGCGAACCATCATTAGAAGATATAGAAGAAATAGCTTTAATTATTAGTTATAATATTTTTTTCAGATGGATGGGCTAAAGTGTATCATTCCTTTAAGTGATGTTGAACCTCAAAAAAATGAACAATTAAATTTATTTAATAAAAATAGAAAAAAATCGTACCAAATAAAAAAAGGTCAGTATGTTAAAATTATGAATTGGAAGAAAAAAACAAAATGGAATTTTTTTAAAAAAATAGTCTAAATACAATAAATTATTTAAAGGTGATTAAAGTGAAGTTTGATGCAGTAATTGGAAATCCACCATATCAGGAAAAATGACAATGGTATAAGAGAAGAAGGAGCAGCTATTAATGCTTCAGCAAAGCCATTATATAATCATTTTTTTATCTAGCACAAGAAATAACATCGGACAAAATAAATCTAATATTTCCAGCAAGATGGTTAGTTGGTGCTGGAAAAAGGCTTGACTGAATTCACTAAAAAAAGATGTTAAATGACAAGCATATTAAATCTGTAACTATTTTTTTCAAAAAGCAAGTGATGTATTTGTAAATACCGATATAAAAGGTGGAGTTTTACATTTAACATATGACAAAAACTTATAAAGGAAAAAAACACATATTAAAGTAATAGATTGGAAAAAAAGATTGCATGAATATACTGCTTACTTAAATTCTTGTGGTTCTGGTTTTCTTATTCCATATGAAAAAAATTAGTAAGTATCTACAAAAAAGTAAGAAATCTTTCAGAAGAAAGTATACAAAAAAACATATTTCAACGCGTAAACCATATGGTTTTAGCTACTGATTTTTAAAAAAATCCAGCTAAATATTCAATGCCAGAAATCTTCGAACAAAAAAATAATGAAGATGATCTTTCTATTTTTTTGGTTTAGAAAAAAATAAAAGAGTTATTAAGTATGTACCTAAAGATTATCCTATCACAACTGGGAATGATACTATTTATAAATGGAAATTTTTTTGTCGGAAAAAGCTATGGGAAATGGAGAATTTGGTGAGATTTATCCCGATTATCCAATAGCTGCTCCAGGAGAGATAGCAACTGAAACATTTATTAGAATAGGAGCTTTTGATTCTAAAGAAGAGGCCGAAGCATTAAAAAAATATTTTTTTATACTAAATTTTTTTAGAGCACTACTTGGAATAGCAAAAAGTAACTCAAGATGCTACATCAAAAGTATATTGCTTTTGTTCCTAATCAAAATTTTGGAAAAAAATTCTGATATTAATTGGAATGAAGATATAAAAAAATAGATCTCCAACTATACAAAAAAATATAAATTGAATAAAACCGAAATAAAAATTTATTGAAGAAAAATATCAAATAAAAATTTATAAGGAGGAAAAATATGGAATTTATAAGAGAAAAGTAGTGAGCGTAGTGATAGCAAAAAAACATATTAAAAAAAGCTATATTGAAAGATTCAAACTTTAAACTAATATCTTTTGAAGGAAGTCCGACTAGAGATAATAATGTAACAATATTAATGGATAAATTTAAAGTAAATAAGGATTTAAGCACAACAAATAGTGATGATAGATTAAAAAAATTTTTTTAATGAATTATATAAATACTCAGAGTTTAAAAGATGAGTTTGTATTAAAAAAAGGCTAACTGTTGAAGATAAAAAAATTAAAATGGGGTATTTTATTATATGATGATAATGAATATAGTCTGTTTTTTTATAAAAAAACTGTGAAGATAGATGGGCATTTTGTAAAGAATTCAAAAAAATGCTAAAGAATTTTTCAGATTGGTTATATGAAAACTATTCAACTATAAGAGAGAATATCTCAGATTATCAAGAAAAACGGTCTTCCTGAATATGATATAAGTATGAGAGAAAAATAAAAAAACCTTGGCCAGGAAATGTAGATGGTATTTTTATTCTACAATAATACAATAGTTGCTGTTATTGAATTTCAAACTACAAATAAACAATCTGTAAAAGACCATGATAATAATGATTGGTGGTTTCCAAAAATATGATAAAGATGGAAATGAAAAAGAAAAAGGCGATAAAGAAAGATGGAAAAGTATTTATATCAATTCTAAATCTTTAAATCTTTCCATTATTGTGGGAGTATGGAATAAAAAAAGAAGAAGAATACTGTATAAAACTAATAAAAAGATTTTAATTTTGAAACTGAAAAAAAGCTCCATTTATTTTTTTGGGAGAAGAAAGAAATTGCTAATGATGAAAAATATTTCAACAAAATTACTAGAAATATTAGATATCAAATAAAAAAATAAAAAAACTGCATCTAAAAATCTTAAATATAAGGTTTAGGGATGCAGTTTTTCAAATAATTTTTTTCACTTTTATTTAACTAAATGAGTTA
>BNJS01003948.1_pt1 | contig 94002 bp, 98 predicted proteins | sample 8540461 | NCBI WGS metagenome assembly BNJS01 (sample SAMD00202454, study PRJDB9452) | human saliva metagenome | isolation source: human saliva | place: Japan | reverse complement strand
GTTGACAACTGTAATGATGCAGGAGTCAACAGTTTTTATTTGATAATAACATTTGAATTAGATTATTAGTGGTAATTTTAAGAGTAAAGGCTGAAATTTTTATTTTGAACAAAAGATAAAAAAATCATTTTTTTAAAGCAAAGGACAAAAATATGTCCAATTTTTCAATGTAAAAATATGTTTATATAAAATAGTTATTATTATTAAACAATCATAAGAAAAATAGGTTGAAAGTGAATATTTAATAATGTATAATGAAAAATAAGACTTTTAAGCGGTTGATGAGGAAGAGGCGAATAATTTGAGTGATTCAAGAGATAAGAAGTTTCGTGGATTAGAAATATACGATAGACTCAGACGAGGAGAAAGACTTGTAAAAGAAGATTTAGCTAATGAATATGGAGTTTCTCTTAAAAACTATTCAAAGGGATATAGATGAATTACGTGCTTATCTTTTTGAGAAGAAAGATGAAATTGGGGAGTTTGAAATAATAGTAAAGAACAAAGAGTATATTTATACAGCTGTTAGTGAAAGTGATAATACTCTAACTCAACAGGATATCTTTAGCATTAAGTAAAAATCTTTATTAGAAAGTAGAGCTTTTAATAAAAAAAGAGATGTCTTTACTACTAAAAAAATTACAGAATCAATTAAGTCGTGAAAGTAAAGATACATGTAGAGAGTTGATTAATAATGAAGATTATTATTACACTGAACTTCAACATGGAAAAAGATTTACTAGAGGTATTGTGGAGTCTGTCGAATGTAATTAGAGAAACCAGAGTTATAACTTTTGATTATACTCGAATGGATAAGAAACAAACTAAAAAAGAAGTACGCCCTATTTCTATTATGTTCTCAGAGTTTTATTTCTATTTAATAGCTTATGGAATAACTAGTGAGGAAGATGTACCGCTAGTTTTTCGAATTGATAGAATGAGTAATATTAAATATAAAGACGAAACTTTCTATATTCCATATAGAGATAGATTCGAAGATGGAGAATTTCGTAAGAGAATTCAGTTTATGTACGGAGGAAAACTAAAGAAATTTACATTTGAGTTTAGCGGTCCATCGCTTGAAGCAATGCTAGATAGATTACCAACAGCTAAGGTAATAAAAACAGAAGATAATATTCATACGATTGTGGCTGAAAGCTATGGTGATGGAATAAAAATGTGGCTTAATAGTCAAGGAGAAAATGTAAAGATAATAGAAGAGAGGGAGGTATAGGAATGAATAAACTAGTTAGAATTTTGATGAGTAAATCAATTAGAAGAGTAATAAATCCTAGAGATAATCCGGGAACGACATATAGTGATAAAAATATTGAGAGTTATAAAAAAATATATTGTGTAAAAATAAATAATAATAAATATAAAATAATAAAAAAAGAGGTAATATATTATGAATAAAAAAGAATTAAATTTTAAAAACCAAGAATCACTTGTTCCAGTAGAAAAAGTTATAAATGAAGCAAATGAGTTTCTTAATGATAAAAACAGAGTTATTAGTGATTCTAGTATAAGTGATGTTCTAGCTGGAGCAGTAGGAGTAGGTATAGGAGGAGTTACCGGTTTTGCAGCTCTTTATTTTGGAGGGACTGTTGGATTAAGTGCCGCTGGAATTACTTCTGGATTAGCTGCTGCAGGAGCATTAGTAGGAGGTGGAATGGTTGCTGGGATAGCAGTTTTAGCAGCTCCAGCTGTAATTTTAGGGGGAGCAGCACTTAAAGTTACTGCAGATAAAAAAAGAAAGCAACTTCAAAATAAAAAAGAAGAGTTATATAATATGGCTATTGCAAAGCAAACTATGATTTTGGAAGAATTACAAAGTAATTTAGGAGCTTCAGAGGAAAGAATTAAAGCATTAACAGCATTAAATATTTTATTACAAAATGCTATAAAAGATTTAGGAGAAGACTTAGGGAAATAGTCTGTGAATTTGATTAATGGATAATTTTGAGTACAGTAAAGAAGAATATGAAAGAAATTTCATTCTTAAAAAAAGAATTTAGATAAGTCGAAAGAAGTATTAGATAAATCTAAAAAGTATAGGGAAACAAACGGATGAGAAAAAATTAAAGATAGTATTTTTTTACTAGAAAAAATATACTGGAAAAATATGAATATCAAAAAAATTATTTCTGTTGAAGATGATAGTTTTAAAACTAATGATAATAAAGTTGAAAAGAAACCTATAAAAAAAGTAAATCTGAAATTTTAGAGGATTATGGCTATGGCTCAGAAATAAATGATAAAAAAATATAGGATTGGATCAAATACTTTCAAGTGATGAGTATGATATCGCAACAAAAAAAGAGTAAAAAGAAATTGAATCTGAATTTTTTTAAAAAATGACAAAATTAAATTCACTAGACGTTAAATTTTTGATGTTGGCAACAGCTTTACAAGTTACAAAAAGTTTGACTTTTTCCTATAGTAGCGAAAAAGGTTTTGGAAATCTTGTAGATAAAGAAACTAGATTAGATCATGATGATGATATAATAAAAAAAGAACAGAAAGAAAAAGAAGGATGCTTTTTCGTGATAAATATCAGGAAAAAAATATGGAAATGGACATTGATAAATATGCTTTTATCAAACACCGGCATATGATATTACAAGAGGATCAAAAGATATAGGGAAAAATATGGGTGGTAAGTATCATAGACAACCTACTTTAGGTCATGATCCTGTTTTAGGTTTTATTTTTGGAACAGCAAACATATTAACTGATACTATAACATTTACTGATTTATCTACTAACAAAGTTAGTAGAACTCCTCATATGAAAATAACTAAGGAAAAAAATGAATTTATTTGAATTAGTATCAGAAAGTAATACGGTGATAAAGGGGCATTATTTTAATTTACCTGCTGCTTTATATGCTCAATATATGCATTTGAAATCCGATATAAATACGAAATTAGGGTTACCTGTCCCTATACTTTCTCTTATTAACAATGAATATTCAAGTGAGTTATACAAAAAGGGATATGATTATTTATGTTTTAAGAGGGATGTTTCAATAGTAGGTGTGTCTTTTGCGGTCTCTAAGTTCATAGATATTATAATTACAATACTTCATAGTTTCTTTTCGTGAAGAGAATGAGGATATAAAATTATTCGAGGCTAGAACAAGAAAGATTTTATTATATTCTAATTTAATGGCAACGACATCCTCAGGAGTCCTTGCATTACTTACTAAAAAAATCCAAAAAAATGTTTGATTATGGATCAGGACTCTCTACACTAACAAGATTATTTTCTGATGTAAGATTTATTGTAAAATTGAAGGAAGAATTTATAAATGAGAGATTAGATGAAAAATCTTCAAGTTGAGTTAGATAAAATAAATAGAATGTATGATGATTTATTTGAAGAATAGTTTAATGATATTAAATAACTTATGTTATTAACAATAAATTATACTTTCCCATATTTTCAGTTCAACCTCCTTAATATACTAAGTATATTAAGGAGGTTTTTTTATATGGATACAATTAATTTTAATGCTTTAACTAATGTAGAGAGGTTGTTGTTAACAGCTGATTTTGATTATTATCTAAAAAAGTATAATTCTAATATTTCTAAAAATAAGAAATGAATTAAATAAACTACTAAAAGGAACAGATTTATCAATTTTAGAGAGAGTTAATTATCGACTGACATTTGGTTATGATTGTGATATATATTTTTAGGAAGAGTATTTGAAAAATTTTCTCTATAAAAAAGGTTTTTATAAGTTCTTGGGATATAAGATATACTACAAAAAAATATTGTAGGGCTAGATTATAATTATAATAAAAAAAGTATGTACTATTAAATATTTTTAATAAGGGAAGAATACATGAATTAAAAATTTTCTGCATATCCAGAGAAATACAAGTTATTATCAAACTTATATAAACATATTGTATGTTAAAATTTTTTTCTAGTAAAAATACGATTTTCTATGAGATAATAATTTTTATAAACCACGGAATTGGATATTTTTATATTAGAGGAGAATATATATGAAAAAAAGTATTGCTATATTTTTCGAGTATTATTGTTGCGCTTATTATTTGTGCTACAGCTTACTATTTTTATGTTTGGTAGTGGAAAAGATAAGAAGGTAAAAGAAGAGTATCAAAAATATGTTGATATGATTAATATCAGTCATGATTTTGAGGCTGGAGACAAAAGGTTTAGAGACATTGACTACTGATGTTGCGCAGAAGGTTATTCCTACGATTAAAACTGATATAAAAAGTTGCAAAAGAGGTTAGGAATACATCTATTAGTTTAAATGATAAAAAAATTGATGAAGCAAAAGATAGTTTAGATCGTGCTAAAAAACTTGATACAAATTCGAATTTTTCAGCCGCTATAAATTGGTTAAATTCTGATATTGAAAACTATAAGAGAGCAGAAGAAGAGATAAAAAATATTAAACTAGATGTGAACTTTAATAAGGATCTTTCTCAAATATTAGAAAAATATAAGTTCAATAATAATAGTCTAAAACAATTATTAAGTGATGTAGGGAATAAACTATATGATAAAGCTCAGGAAGCCGCACAAAAGGCTAAGGAACTTGCCGAAAAAGCAAGAGAGTTTGAGCGTAAGAAAAAAAGATCTGATGTCGAATTAGGTGGTCCAAATCCTGCATTATTAAATGATAGTAATTCATTGCCTGCAGATGCTCAGGGAATAGGTGGAGCAACAAGTGAAGAAGGAGCTAGAAAAATGAGCTCTGATCTTGTTAATCGATATAAAGGATATCTTCTAAAAAAATATAATGGAGAAAAAATTGAATGGTCTGTAAATGGCAAGAGTTTCAAACTTATTAAGGAAGATGGAAGTAAGATTACTTTTACTACTCAACCTCAGCTTTATAAAAAAGTTGGGAATAGATTAGTTTCTGGAGTAAACCTTAATAGTGAAGAAGGTTCTGAATTCCTATACAATACATAGAATTAATAAAAAAAACTCAAGGTATGACATAATGTCAATTGCCTTGAGTTTTCTTTTATATTTCTACAATATCTATATTAGCCTTTGTTTTATAAATAACATCTTTACGTTCGATAAGAATAGTGGCTTTATCAGATAGTTCTTTATTTTCTTTAATTTTGCTTAATAGCTCACGACTTGGATTCATAGCTACTGGATTACCGACACGGCGTAGCATGTTGTAATCACCATTAGTATCCCCATAAGCGAAAGATTGATCAAGATCGATATTATGTTCTTCTACTAGTCTATCGATAGTTTTATTCTTGCTATCTGCATCCCACATTGGAACTACTTCACCGGTGAATTTTTCATCTTTCATAATGTATTTACTACCAATTGCAAGAAATGCATGGTGTTTTTTTCCCATTGCTTCTACAAGATAATCTGGACTACCAGATATAAAAATTATTAGGTGGCCATTTTTTTTATGCTCTTCTATAATATTTCGTGTGAATTTATAAACACGATCAGCTTTTAATTTCATTACTTGTTCAGTTGCAAAATCTATATATTTTTTATGTAAACCTGTAATTGCTTGAACATAAGCTTCAGAAACACCAAATAGATAGTTATCGTAATCTTCAAAGCGCTTATCCCAATTAATATAGCTATCTTTTACACCCATTTATCCAATATGTTTCATCTACAACTTCGTATTTTATTAATTTTTTTAAAATGTTCTGTCATTAAAGAATCTCTATAAAGAGTTCCATCAATATCAAAAAAATGCGGCTATCTTTTTTTCGTTTCATATTTTTATCCTCCTAATTAAAAAAATGTTGTTTCTATATAGTTAAAGGGAGTGACCCAAAAATCGTGATTTCGGAGAAATTGATTTTGTCGAGTCACTCCCTGCAAAGTTTATTAGAGATCTAAAAAGTTTTTATAAAAATGAATTTAGATATCAATAAATCACTGCGTCTATGAATTCTTATATAGGCTATTTTAAAATTCAGAACCTTTAGAGCCAAACTTTAAAATCTCTAAAATTTTGTTGCATCAACAGAGTCAATGTATTTTTTTAGTTCTGGAACAATGTTAGAAATAGTTCCATCTTCGAATGGATTTTCTAAGTTAGCTTCCTTAACTAACTCTAAGAATGGTTTAGTTCCACCAAGTTTGCATAGATGTAGATATTCTTTCCATGCTTTTTCTCTATTTTCGTTAGCTTTTTTCCAGAATTGGAAAGCACAAACTTGAGCTAGAGTGTAGTCGATGTAGTAGAATGGTGCACCGAATAAGTGACCTTGTCTGTAGAAAAATAGCCCTTCATCAAGTTCAGGAATATCCTCATAGTAACGAGATGGTAAGTATTTTCTTTCGATTTCTAACCATTTCATACGACGTTCTTTTGGAGTTAACTCTGGATTTTCGTATACTTCATGTTGGAATTCATCAACAGTAACACCATATGGTAAGAATTTGATTGATGTTGCCATGTGGTAGTATTTGAATTTCTCTGTTTCATCTTGGAAGAATAAGTTCATCCAAGGCCAAGTTAAAAATTCCATACTCATTGAGTGAATTTCGCAAGCTTCGTATGTTGGCCAAACATAATCTGGCATATGATGTCTACTTTGGAAAACTTGGAAAGCATGTCCAGCTTCATGAGTTAGAACTGTAACGTCATGAGGTGTTTGGTTAAAGTTAGCGAAGATAAATGGCGCTTTGTAATTTGGAATAAATGTACAGTAACCACCACCAGCTTTCCCTGGTTTTGTATCTAAGTCTAATAAGTTATTTTCAGTCATAAATGTGAAGAACTCATCAGTCTCAGGTGATAATTCTTTATACATTGTTTTTGCATAATCAACTAGTGTTGGACGATCGCCTTTTGGAGTAGGATTACCTGATTTGAATGTTACACCTTCATCGTGGAATGAAAATTTTTCAAGTCCTAGGCGGTTAGCTTGAGCTTTTTTAAGTTCCTCAACTACAGGAACGATTTCCTCAAAGATTTGTTTTCTGTAGTTTGCTACATCTTTTGCATTGTAGTCTGTTCTACGTAAGCGTAGGTAAGCAACCTCTACAAAGTTATCAAATCCAAGTTTTTTCGCAATACGAGTACGAACTTTAATCATGCGATCATAAATGCTATCGTATTGTTCTAAGTTTTCTTTAAAGAATCTAGCTACAGCTTGGTTTGCTAATAGACGAGTTTCACGGTTAGCATCTTGAGTATACTTAGCCATACCACTCAAGTTGTGTTCACCACCATCAAATGGAATTTTAGCGCTTGAAGTTAGTTTAGTGTATTCTGAAGAAAGTTTGTTTTCTTCTTTTAAATCTTCAATGATTTCATCGCTAAATACTTTTAGAGAAGTTTCAATTAGATTGAAGTAATGTTCTCCAATTTCTTTTTTTAGTTCTTCTTTGAATTTTGAATTGAATATAGCTTCGTCAAATTTGCTGTAAAGAGAATCTAATTCAGGACCAAACTCATCCCAAAATTCTTGTTCAGCTTCATAAAATTTATCAGTTGTATCAATTGTTACACGAATCTCTGATAATTGTGCCATTGTACTTACATTATCACGAAGTTTATTATATTCGCTAAAAATTTCTAATGTTTCTTCTGAACTATTTGCCGAGTTCAGTCTTTCTACTAGTGTTTTTAATTGTTCTTTTAATTGATCTGTATTTGGTCTTGTATATTGGTAATTTTCAAAAAGTCATAATACACCCTCCTAAAAAAATTTCATTTATAAATTATCAATAGTATTATCATATCATGAAATAAATAAAAAAATACAAAAAAATAAATTTCAGAAAAATTTTTAAAATATAGAAAGAAAAATTATAGTGATATTTTATGTGAAAATTAATATTAAAAATACAGTTAAATAGGAAACTTTTGACCTTTGACATTCTTGTTTATTTATGAAATAATTAAGTATGTACGAAGGTAACGTAATATATAATTAGAAATAAAGGAGAAAAGATTTGATTACAACTAAAGATATAATTATTGATCCACATGCAACGCTTAGAGCTCGTGCAGAAGAAGTAAAGAGCCCAATCTCAGACGAAGATAAAACAATTTTACGTGGATTATTAGAATATGTTATTGCTTCTCAAGATGATGAAAAAGCAGAGAAATTAGGACTAAAACCAGGAATAGGGTTAGCGGCACCACAAATCAACGTTTCAAAAAGAATGATTGCAGTGCATATTCCAGATGAGGAATTCCCGGAAAATACAGTTTCTTATGCACTATATAATCCAAAAATTATCTCGAATTCAGCTGCAAAATGTTATTTAGCTGGTGGAGAGGGGTGTCTATCTGTAGATAAAGAAATTAAAGGATATGTTCCTCGTTATTCAAAAATTAAAGTAGTTGGTTATAATGAAAATGATGAGAAAGTTACTTTAACTTTAACAGATTTACCAGCAATTTGTTTCCAACACGAAATTGATCACTTAAATGGAGTTATGTTCTACGATCATATTAATAAAGAAAATCCATTTGATGTACCAGCTGAATACGAAAAACTATAATTAAAATATAAAATAAATACACGTAAGACAGTCGAAATGTCTTGCGTGTATTTGGCTATAATGCTTCTTTTTCTTTCATATTGTAATGTAGATAAGCATCGATAAAATCGATTATTTCACCATCCATTACTTTATCTACTGTAGATACTTCGTAGTTTGTTCTATGATCTTTAACCATTGTATATGGAGTAAATACATAAGAACGAATTTGTGAGCCCCAACCAATGTCTTTTTGTTCACCACGAATAGCGGCAAGTTCTTTTTCTTTTTCTTCTATTTCAAGTTGATATAATTTTGATTTTAAATTTTTCATTGCTGCATCTTTATTTTTTATTTGGCTACGTTCGGCTTGTGATTGAACAACGATACCTGTAGGTAGGTGAGTGATACGAACAGCAGAGTCAGTAGTATTAATATGTTGACCACCTGCACCTTGAGCACGATAAGTATCTATTTTTAAATCTTCATTATTAATTTCAATATTAATCTCGTCATCATTAAATTCTGGAATAACATCTATTGAAGTAAATGATGTATGTCTTTTTCCTGATGGATCAAAAGGTGAAATACGAACAACTCGATGAACACCTTTTTCTCCTTTTAATAATCCATATGCAAAGTCACCTTCAATTTTTATAGTTGCTGATTTAACTCCAGTGATATCACCAGATTGGTAGTTTAAGTAGCTGTATTTTAATCCTTGTTTTGTGAAGAATCTTTCATACATACGTAACATTAATTCTGACCAGTCTGTAGCGTCTGTTCCACCAGCTCCTGCATGTATTTCTAGTATAGCAGTGTTGTTATCATATTCCTCTGAGAATAATAATCTAAAGCTAAAATCTTCAACACTTGATTTTAGATTGACTACTGTTTCTAGTAAATCTTGATAAATTTCTTCGTCATCTTCATCTTTAGAAATTCAACCATTTCTTCAGAGTGTTCTAAATAGTCTATCATTTCACTAAATTCATCAAGTTCTTTTTTTATACTTTTTGATTCGGTAACTAGTAGACTAGCTGCTTCGCTATCATTCCAAAAAAATCGGCATCTAGCATCATATTTTTCAATTTCAGCAACTCGTTCAGTTTTTATCTTCTATTTTTAATGAAGTTTTTAAATTCAGTTATTCTTTTGTTAATTTCTTCGAGTTCTTTTCTAAGTTCAATAAGTTCCAAAAATTTTTACCTCTATTAACTTCTTTTCGCTTTACTTATTATACAAGAATTTTTACTGAAGATACAAGGAAGCTAGGAGAAATTACACTACTTTTTGTAAGGAGAAAGTGTTTATTAGTATAAAAAGTTCTAACTAATAAACACTCTATTTACAAAAATATTATTTTTTTTCAACAGCACCATTTTTTTCTTAAGTTCTTCTTCGATATAGTTTAATTTTCTTTCTTCATCTAAAGAAGACTTTTTTGAAATGCAAGCGATCTTTATCTTTTTCGAAGTTTATTTTAGTAAAAATCTAAATCCCAAGTAATAACTACTTTTTCCATCTTTTTTTATCAATAGTGAAAGAAAGTCCATCGATATCTTTATTCTCTTCGTTGACAGATGCCTTTATACTATTATAGGCTGCTTCTTCATCGGTTCCTAGGTCAGTGATATTAGAAATAGTTTTTAATCTATTAACAACTTCTCCTTTATAAGTTAGTGTTGTTTCATTTTCTTGATTATTTCCATATTTAGTAGTAAATACTTTTTGTTTTTCATTACTACAAGCTGTTAAAATAATAAGAAGGGATAAAAAAATAGGGTGCAAAAGTGTGAATATTTTTCTTCATAATAATAAGAAATACCTCCTGTTTTGTTGTACTATTAATTATTATATCATATTAAAAATAAAGAGAGAAGAATTTTTAGAAAGCGTTATCTTTATTTTTCTTAATTACTTTATTAAAGCAAGTAGAAAGAAATATATTTTTAAAAATAAACGAAGAGAATATAAAAAGGTCAAAAAAAGTCAAAAATAATTTTAAAAAAATCTATTGACTTATTTTTGACCTTAATGATATTATTATATATGTGATTAGCAGTCAGATAGTTAGAGTGCTAAAACACAAAAATTGAAGAATAGGTGATGACAATGTTAATAGATAGACAAGTACTCATTCTTCAATCTATAGTCGAAAATTTTATTACGACTAATCAACCTGTAGGTTCTAAGCAAATTGCTCAAAATATTGATTTCAGTTCGGCAACGATAAGAAATGATATGAGTAAGTTAGAAAAAGAAGGGTTGATTAAAAAGACTCATATTTCATCAGGTCGAGTACCTTCGGAAAAAGGTTATCGCTATTATGTAGATTACATAAAAAAAGATTATGAACTATCAAATAGTGAGAATGAAAAATTAAAACAACTTTCTGGTGGTGATATAGTCTCGGAAAATAACTATCTAGAAAAGAATGCAATAGTACTATCAGACTTAACGGATTGTACGGCGGTGATACTAGCCCCGACAAAAACGGATAGGCGTATTAATAAGATAGAGGTTATTCTTCTAAGTAGTCGTAGTATTCTCGTTATATTAGTGACAAACATAGGAGAAGTATTCCAGCAAAACTATAAACTTGATGCGGATTTCACTGCAGAAGATATAGGGGAGATTAATAAACTTCTTCAAAGTTACTTCTATGATGTGGATATGGCAACAGCTCACGTAATGATTCACGGTGAGTTAGAAAAATATCTAAAGAATAAAGTTAACAACTACGATATGATAGTGGTAGCTTTAAATAGATTGTTGCAGAATAAAATTAAAAAGACTGTAGCATTAGGGGGTAAGTACAATTTACTTAAACAACCCGATATAGACAATGTAGAAAAATTAAAAGAAGTAGTATCGCTCTTAGAAGATGATAAGATAGTCGAGCTTCTAGATAATAATGAAGTAACAGACAAACCATCTATTAAAATAGGTACTGAGCTTAAGCTTGGAAATATAGATGATCTTTCACTAGTGTCTAGTAGTTATAACACATCTAAAGGTCAAGGTGTAATAGCCGTGTTTGGACCAAAGAGAATGGACTATTCGAAAATCAAGACACTTATAGCATGTGTTCGTGATAATTTAAATAATAATTTGAAATAATTAGGAGGTAGAGATGGCTACTGAAGAACAAAAAGAAACTCTACAAGAAGAAGTAACAACAGAAGAAACTGTTGAAACTGAAGAAACGACAGATTTAAAAGAAGAAGTAGTTGAAAAAACTGCAGAAGAATTACTACAAGAACAAATTGAAAAACTGCAAGAAGAAGTAAAAGCTTCAGAAGATAAATACTTACGACTTTATGCAGAGTTTGAAAACTTTAAACGACGTAAAAATCAAGAAATTGACACTATAAATGCTTATAAGAGTCAAAAAGTGATTACAGAAATCTTACCAAGCTTGGATAACCTAGAGCGTGCTTTACAAGTTGAATCAACTAATGAAGAAGTACAAACGGTTCTTAAAGGTGTACAAATGGTATATGAAGGGTTACAAGCAGCTCTTAAATCAGAAGGTGTTGAACTAGTAGAAACTGAAAATGCTCAGTTCGATCCAAACTTCCACCATGCAGTAATGCAAGGAGAAGAAAGTGATAAAGAGAGCGGAGTAATCTTAGATACATTCCAAAAAGGTTACAAACTAAAAGATAGAGTAATCAGACCAGCAATGGTTAAAGTCAATTCTTAAAGGCTACATCGTTAGTATTTCAAGTATTGTAAATACGAAGAAATGGTTACGAGGAAGCTTCTCAAAGATACTCAAAGAATAAGGAACGCAGAGACGAAATGATTGGTATATAGCCACTGCGTAGAATATTTTCAGTGTAAAGCTGAAAAGCATTTAAAAATGTAATATTAGACTTTGTTAGAGTGGAAAAATCATTTTAACAAATAAATTTGAAAATATAGTTATTATAAATTTAAGGAGGACAAGAATATGTCAAAAATTATAGGTATCGACTTAGGAACAACTAACTCATGTGTATCAGTATTAGAAGGTGGGGAAGCTAAAGTAATCCCTAACCCAGAAGGTAACAGAACTACACCTTCTGTTGTAGCATTCAAAGGTGATGAAATTCAAGTAGGGGAAGTAGCAAAACGTCAAGCAATTACTAACCCTAACACAGTAATTTCTATTAAACGTCACATGGGTACAGATTACAAAGAAGACGTAAATGGTAAAAAATACTCACCACAAGAAATTTCAGCAATGATCTTACAAAACTTAAAAGCAACTGCTGAAGCTTACTTAGGTGAAAAAGTGACTAAAGCTGTTATCACAGTACCAGCATACTTCAACGACGCTCAACGTCAAGCAACTAAAGACGCTGGTAAAATCGCTGGATTAGAAGTAGAACGTATTATTAACGAACCTACTGCAGCAGCATTAGCATACGGATTAGAAAAAACAGATGTAGATCAAAAAGTATTAGTATTTGACCTTGGTGGTGGTACTTTCGACGTATCTATTTTAGAATTAGGAGATGGAGTATTCGAAGTATTAGCTACATCAGGAGACAACTTACTAGGTGGAGATGACTTTGACCAAGCTATCATCGACTACCTTGTAGATGAATTCAAAAAAGAACAAGCTATCGACTTATCTCAAGATAAAATGGCAATGCAACGTCTTAAAGATGCAGCAGAAAAAGCTAAAAAAGACTTATCTGGTGTAACTTCAACTCAAATTTCATTACCATTCATCTCAGCTGGAGCTAACGGACCAGTTCACTTAGAAAACACATTAACTCGTGCTAAATTCGATGAACTTACTCACAGCTTAGTAGAAAGAACATTAATCCCAACTCGTCAAGCTCTTAAAGATGCTGGATTAAATCCAAGTGAAATCGATCAAGTAATCTTAGTTGGTGGATCTACTCGTATTCCTGCAGTACAAGAAGCTGTTAAAAAGAAATGGGTAAAGAGCCTCATAAAGGAGTAAACCCTGACGAAGTAGTAGCTATGGGTGCTGCTATCCAAGGTGGAGTAATTACAGGTGATGTTAAAGATGTAGTATTACTAGACGTAACTCCATTATCATTAGGTATTGAAACAATGGGATCAGTTATGACAGTATTAATTCCAAGAAATACTACAATCCCAACTTCTAAATCACAAGTGTTCTCTACAGCTGCAGATAATCAACCAGCAGTAGACATCCACGTATTACAAGGTGAACGCCCAATGGCATCTGATAACAAAACTCTTGGAAGATTCCAACTTTCAGATATACCACCAGCACCACGTGGAGTACCTCAAATCGAAGTTACATTCGATATCGATAAAAACGGTATTGTAAATGTTACAGCTAAAAGATCTTGGAACTCAAAAACAACAAAAAATCACTATTGAATCAAGCAGCTCATTAACTGATGAAGATATCGATAGAATGGTTAAAGAAGCAGAAGCTAATGCTGATGCAGATGCTAAACGTAAAGAAGAAGCTGATGTACGTAACGAAGCTGACCAACTTTCATTCCAAGCAGATAAAGCGTTAGAAGAAGCTAAAGATAAAGTAGACCAAAGCTTATTAGATAATATTAAAGCTAAAAATGATACATTAAAAGAAGCTATTAAAAACAATAACTTAGAAGAAATTAAATCTGCTAAAGATGAATTAAACAAAGCTGTTCAAGAAATGACTATGAAACTTTACGAACAAGCTAATGCTGCAGCAGGAGCTCAAGGTGCGGACGCAGGAGCAACTTCATCTAACAACGATGATGATACAATCGATGCAGACTTTACTGAGAAAAAATAATTAAATAAATAGTCCAAGGGCTGGTAGCGTTATGCGCTAGCCCTTTGTTAAATAATTAATTATAGGAGAGATTAAGATGGCTAAAAGAGATTATTATGAGGTGCTTGGCGTAAGTAAAAGCGCAAGTGCAGCTGAAATTAAAAAAGCATATCGTAAATTATCAAAACAATATCACCCAGATATCAACAAAGAGCCAGGTGCAGAAGATAAATTCAAAGAGATTTCTGAAGCATATGAAGTACTGAGTGACGATACTAAAAAAGCTCAATATGATCAATTTGGTCACGCAGCATTTGAAGGTGGAGCAGGCCATGGTGGATTTGGTGGATTCGGTGGAGGTTTCTCTGGATTCTCAGGTGGATTTGATGATCTTGGAGATATTTTCTCAAGTTTCTTCGGTGGTGGAGGAGCGCGCCGCAATCCGAACGCACCACGTCAAGGAGAAGACTTATTACACCGTATTCGTATAAGTTTTGAAGATGCTGTATTCGGTACGAAAAAAACTATTAAAATCCGTAAAGATGTAGAATGTGATCACTGTCACGGAAGTGGTGCAAAAGATTCTTCATCAGTTAACACTTGTCACAGATGTAATGGTAGTGGACAAGAAGCAGTAATTCAAGATACTCCATTCGGACGTATGCAAAGTCAACGTACATGTTCTGAATGTCAAGGACGCGGTAAAATTATTAAAGATAAGTGCGCGCACTGTTTCGGTAAAGGATATAATAACCGTGAAGTAGAATACGAGGTTGAGATTCCAGAAGGAATTAGCTCAGGACAACGTGTTCGTCTTCGTGGTAAAGGTGGAGCAGGAGAAAATGGTGGTCCAGCAGGTGACTTATTCATAGAGGTAATCGTTGCTGAAGATTCATATTTCCATAGAGAAGGTGATGATGTCTATACAGAGTTGAAACTTTCCCCGGCACAGGCGGCTCTTGGTACAAAACTAGATGTACGTACTTTAACAGGTGAGATTGAACTTAATGTTCCAGCAGGAACGCAACACGGACGTAAATTCCGTTTAGCAGGTAAAGGGGTTAAGAGTGTAATGGGGCATGGTCAAGGAGATCATTATATTGTGGTTTCTATTGAAATTCCTAAAAACTTATCGACAAAAGAGCGAGAACTATACCTGGAACTTGCAAAATTAAATAATGAAAAAGTTGAAGAAGATGAAAGCTTTTTAGATAAAGTTAGTAGAAAAGCAAAAGATTTATTTGACTAATAATATGAAAAGCTCAGGAAAAAGAATAGAGACTTAAAAAAATTAGATAAAATATTTAATTTAGGTTAATTTAGAGTTTCTATTGAAATCCTGAGCTTTTTTTGTTTTGTTAAGTAGCTTACCATATTTATTTGAATTTTTTTTTAATACAAAGTAAAAATATAATATGAAATAAAAGAATATACTAGAAAGAAGGAGTGAGAAAATGTTTATTAATGAATTTAAAACTGATCAAGAGATCAGCATGTTTTTATTATTAGATAATGTAATTCGAGGGGTTGCGTCAAGCGGAAAACCTTATTTAACGCTTTATCTGAAAGATAAAACAGGAAGTATTGACGGGAAAATCTGGGAAGTTAAAGAAGAAGACAGTGAAAATCTGAAAGCAGGAAAGATGATCCATGTAGAGGGGACTTTACTAGATTATCGTGGGAAACTTCAATTAAAAATAAGAAATTATCGAATGGCAACTGATAGTGATAATATAGATGTTCAAGATTATATTCAAATAGCACCAGTTCCAAAAGATATAATGATAAATGAATTAAATCATTTCTTAAAAAGAAATTGGGAATGATAATTTAAGAACTGTGACTATTGAATTGTTAAATAAATATAAAAAAACAATTTATTAGTTATCCTGCAGCAAAATCAATGCATCATGATTTTTATTCAGGTCTGATTTACCATACGACAACTATGTTAAAAATAGCGAAAGCTTTAGTAGCTATCTATCCATCGTTAAATAAAGATTTATTATACAGTGGAATTATTTTACATGATTTAGGAAAAACTATTGAGTTAAGTGGGCCTGTAGGAACATCTTATACATTAGAAGGAGAACTTTTAGGGCATATTGTTATTATGAGTGATGAAGTAGCTAGAATGGCTGATAAATTAGGAATTGAAGCTGAAGAGATTACGCTGTTAAGACATATAATTCTTGCTCATCATGGTAAATATGAATTTGGTTCTCCGAAATTACCGATGATAAAAGAAGCAGAAATTATTCACTTTATAGACAATATTGATGCTAGAATGATGATGTTTGAGAAAAACTTAGCGAATGTAGAACCTGGAACATTTAGTGATAAAATATTTGGTTTGGAAGGAAGACACTTCTATGTTCCTACTTTTGATAGAGAAGACAATTAAGGGAAAGATAAAAAGATATGAATAAAGGAATGAAATATTTATTAGGTTTTGTTGCGATATTTATTGTAGCGGTAATCTCTGTATTTGGTATTATAAAATATGAAGAAATGAAGGAAGAATCGGCTACGAACAATAGTGCGAATCTTGGGAGTGCCGATGGAAAGAAAGTGGACAAGGATACATCAGTAATTGTTGAGAAAATAGCTACTTTAAATGATATTGATGCACTAAATTCAGAATTACATTTATCGCAATCAGTTGTTGATATTTTGAAAAAATACTCACCTACTGTTCACTATACAGTAGACAATAGTGAAGGTGATAATAAATTATACTTCCGTATCGGTGGATATTTAAATAATAATAAAACAAACGAGATTATTGGTTCATACAAAATTGATGGTGGAAAATTAACATTGTCAGGTGATGATTTAGGAAAAATAAGTTCTAAAGTTAATAACAACGATAAATTAAAATGGAAACAATTGGATTTAGAAAATAAGGAACATGATAAAGATATTGCGGAAATGATGGCTAAAAAATATTTGGGAGCATTACTAGGAGGTAGAGGTCTTAATATGACATCTGTCTTTGGATATTTAGCAGATCGTGATAGTATTATAAAGCCACCTAAAGGAAGTAATGTAACAGGTATTGTTCCAAAAAGTTTAGCTGAATTAGTAGATTTATATAATGCCAGTTATAAAGAAACCTATACTGTAGATCAGGTGAAAAAGGAGCTTGCTAAGTATACTAGTAAATATAGTGAAGTTGATGATAGTTTTATAGGGAATGAAAATAAATATATTTCTAATATCAATGTAGGTGATTTAATCTACTTTAAAAAAGATAATGTATATGTAGTAGGAATGGGTGGTATCGGAGGAGTTATGACTCTGGCTCCGGCTTCTAAAGATCGTTGGATAACCGAAGGCGACAAAATTACTATTCCTTTAATTAATACTTTTGAGGGTGGAAAAGTAGATGGCCAAATGATACTTCGTTTAAATAATAAGAAGTATGAAGGTGGACAAAATAGATCTAAATATTATATAGAGAGTATTAGTAAGTAATGATGTTGAATAATGGTGATAAAAATAGCATTGGTAGTATGTTCAAACGGAAAAAATATTGAGGATAAAGATAGATTAGAAAAAAATTAAAAAAAGTATTTTAGTAGAGATGGGTTTAGTACCTATCTTTACTAAATATATCTATAGAGATAAATTTGGGAACGGAGCGAAAGCACAAGTTCGAGCTGAGGAGTTAATGTCTTTTTATAAAAACAAAGAAATAAAAGCAATTTTTTTGATATTTCTGGTGGAGACATTGCAAATGAGGTATTAGATTATTTAGACTATGATGTAATAAAAAAAGAAATTACAAACCCTTCTTTGGTTATAGTGATTTAACAACGGTCTTAAATACTTTGGGAAGCCAAACGAATAAAGTAAATTACTTGTATCAAATACTAAATATTATTGAAAGTGAAGAAATCAGAATTAGCTTTGAAAATACTTTTATGAAAAATGAACAGATACTATTTGATGTGAAATGGAAATTTTTACAAGGTAGTAGTGTGGAAGGTGAAGTAATCGGAGGAAATAGTAGATGTTTTCTAAAACTAGCAGGTACTCGATATTTTCCTGAAGTGGATAATAAAGTGTTATTCATAGAAGGATTAGGAACTTCTATAGAGGGATTAGCCACACATCTTGCACAGTTAAAGCAAATCGGGGTTTTTGATAAAATTTCAGGATTATTAATAGGAACTTTCACAAAAATTGAAAAAGAATTTTCTGTAGAGGAACTATTTAAACTTGTCCAGGATTATATACCGTCTTCTTTATCAGTAGCTAAAACACAAGAAATCGGGCACGCGAAAAATTCTAAAGCATTTAAAATTGGAGAGAAAATACAAATTAAAGATGAGTTGATCTAGGCGATCAACTCATCTTTCTTTATAGTTTATACCATTTAGAAATTGCTTGAGTTCCGTTTGTGTTACGAATTTCTTCTTCTAATTCGTTGTAAATTTTATATGCTGTTTCAAGACCAGGTAGTTTAATGTTCATTTTTTCACATTCTTCTAAAGCTAATTTCATATCTTTAATAAAGTGATGAGTAAAGAATCCAGGTTTGAAATCTTCATTCAAGATACGTGGTCCGTATGAAGTCATTGAAAAGCTTCCACCTGAACCTGTTGATACTGTTTTAAAGAAAGAGTCTAAATCTAAACCGACTTTTTTGGCGAATTTAAAGCTCTCAGCGACAGAAATCATAGTTGTAGCTATTGCAATCTGATTGGCAAGTTTTGTATATTGCCCTTTACCAGCTTCACCAAAATAAGTAATATTTTTACCTAGTTTTTCAACTAATGGAAGAACAACTTCTTCGAATACTTTCTTATCTCCACCAGCCATAATTGATAGAGTAGCATTTTTTGCTCCGACATCTCCACCTGTTACTGGAAGATCAAGTGCATATGCACCAACTTTTAGGAATTCATTACTAATTTTTTCGGCTAGAGTAGGGGAAGAAGTGGTCATATCTACAAATACTTGACCTTTTTTAGCTGTCGTAATAAGTCCATTTTCTCCTAAATAAACTTCTTCAACATCTTTAGGATAACCTACTATTGTAAATACTACATCAGCAAATATAGGTGCGTCTTTTACTTCGTTAAGAAGTGTAGCTCCACGACTTACTAAGTTATCAGTTTTACTCTTTGTTCTGTTGTAGACGAAAAGTTCATGACCAGCATCCATAAGGTGACCAGCCATACTTTCTCCCATAACTCCAGTTCCAATCCATGCAATTTTCATAAGAAATGCCTCCAATAATAGTTTTATGTTCTTTAATTATATCACAAATCTATGAAAACGCTATGCTAAATGGTTATAAATAGGAGGAAAGAAATTTAATATCATAGCACTTAAAAATATGGTATAATATTCAAGGTAAGAAGATAACTAGGAGGATGTTGTGAATAAAAGTAAATTAAAAGAATTTTTTATGTGTACAAGACCACATAGTTATCCAGCATCAATAGCACCGGTTTTATTCGGAGCTACTTATGCTTTAGGATATGAGATTAAGTTTTCGATTTTAAAATTTATTTTGTTTTTACTGGCATGTCTGTTGATACAAGCGGCAACCAACCTGTTTAATGAATATTATGATTATAAGCATGGTTTGGACAAAATTGATTCTGAGGGAATTTCTGGTTCGATAGTGAAGGGGAACCTAAGTCCTCGAGAAGTTATGGTAGGTGCGTTGGTATTATACGCGCTAGCTTTTATACTAGGATTAATTCTAACTTTTATTACTAGTCTTTATGTACTATTAGTAGGGGTAGTGTGTATGCTTGCTGGCTATTTTTATACAGGTGGAAAGTATCCTATAGCTTATTCTCCTTTTGGAGAAGTTATTTCTGGTTTTTTTATGGGAACAATAATTATTGCTTTATCGTTTTACTTCCAAACTGGATATGTAAATACTGATATTATTGTCGTTTCACTGCCGTTATTTATCATGATTGGAGCAATTTTATTAGCGAATAATATCCGTGATTTAGATAATGATAAAGAATCAGGAAGAAGAACATATGCGATTCTAGTTGGAAGAAATAATGCGATTAAAACAATGGCAGGAAGCTTTATCCTAGTATATTTACTAAATGTATTATTTATAGTTACTACATATGCTTCGTGGTGGAATCTACTGATGTTTGTTACTATTCCTTTAGCAATGAAAATAATTAAAGGTTTTAGTGCGAACAATCATAAAAAAACAATGGCACCGTATATGGTGCTGACAGCTAAATTAACGATTTTTTTGTAGGATTTATAATGTCATTAGCGAATATACTGAAATATTTTATGAATTAAAAAAATAATAAAAAAAGAGTCAACTTTTTTTGTTGACATCTTAAAGCAAAAGATATATAATAAATAATGTGTTTATGAGGTGATATTTAATGAAATGGTTAAGATCTTCGTTATTCAAAAAAATAATAGTGATACTTTTGTTTTTGAAGAAAATATAAATGTTAAAGTAGAACACTATGATAACTCTCTAAAAGATATTAGAGACGTTGTTGTTAGTGGAAAATTAACTCGAGGTGGACAAGATAAAATCTATGCCGATCTATTAATTAAAGGAAACTTCGAAATGATTTCAGGAAAAACACTTAAAGAGGTTGTTGTTCCATTTGAAATTGAAGAGAGAGAAGAATACGTTGATAAGTCTGTATTTGCAGGCGAAGAGGTATTCGACATTAATTTAATGGATATGTATATTGATTTAACACCTTTAGTAAATGAGCTTATAATTTTAAATATTCCAATTACTACTTCTGATGAAGAAGAGTTAGAAATGGTTTCTGGTAATGACTGGGAAGTAGTTTCTGAAGAGTCTTTAACTGATGTTAAAGAAAAGAAAGAATCACCATTCGCAGCTCTTAATGGATTATTTAAAGAACAATAAGAATTATTTAAAATAATTGGAGGAAATTAACTATGGCAGTTCCTTTTAGAAGAACATCAAAAACAGCTAAAAAGAAAAAGAAGAACTCACAAAAAACTATCTGCACCATCAATTACTATCGACGCAACAACTGGTAACTACGTAATGGGTCACCGTGTTGATAGAAAAAAACTGGTATGTACAAAGGTAGACAAGTTCTAGACGTTAAATAATTTAAATATTACCAAACCCTAAGGAGGTGTCCTTAGGGTTTTTTTGTTTTTATTCTTTAAGAAATAAAATTATACATTTAATCTAATAAAATTTTAAAAAAATAAATAAGTTATAAAAATTAGAGAGCTAAGTTATAGGATTGAGGTTTGATTTAGAAAAAGATTTAAAGATAATTTTTAAAAAATGAAGATTTAAGCTTTATGAGAAAAAGATATAATATAATATGTTAGAGTTAATAGAGATTATGTATACATATTATAGGAAATCTTTTATTAGGGTTATATGAGGTTTATGTTTTAAAAGTGGTTAAAATAATCTTTCTTATAAAAACATAATAGAACATGTATAAACAAGAGTTTGAAAAATATTTATTGATTTTTGGATATATTTTTTTCTAGACAAATAAAGTTAAATTTTTGTAAAATAATAATTAATCCTAGTTTATTATTTTTATTTATTAAACTTTAATTACTAGCTTTTATTTGATTATTTTAATTAAAATTATAGTTTGGGATTTGTAAAAAAATAAAAAAATTGTTTATTTTATTTATTTTTTTAATTTATAGAAATATTATAAGAAAGTAATATTTAATATAAATGATATATTTTTGTGAAAAACATTAGTTTGTATTATTGTTTATATTAAATAAAAAAAGGGAAAAATATATGATAGGTAAAAAAATAATAGTTATTTATATGAAGTCAAAAAAGGTACTAAAGTAGAAACATATTCTATTAAAAAGTTCAAAATTGGAGCAGCATCTGTAGTAATAGGTGCAAGTATTTTTTTTGGAGCTGGATCAGTAGCGCAAGCAGGAGAAATATCGTTAAATAATGCATTGAAAACAATAGAAGTTACTCAAGGTAGTTTAGATGTTCCAAAAGTATACAATAAACCAATTTTAGAAAATACTAAAGAAAGTGTTGCATCAGCAGTAGCATCAAAAGTAGGAACGAAAATATCAGAGACTAAAGTTACAAATGAAGAAAAATCAAAAGTAGAAACGGTAAAAAAAGAAATTTTAAAAGCTAGTATTGTTACTTTAGAAGAAAAATTAAAATCAGCACAAGATACTGATAAGATAGTCATAGAAACTGCAAAAGAAGTAATAGCAGCAGCAAAAGTAGTAGTAACTAATGAAAAGGCTACACAATCTGAAATAGATATACAAGTTCAAAAAATTCAAGATCTTAGTATAGTAGTAACTGAAGCCAAAGTAAAAGCTTTTGATAAGAAATTAGAAGAGAAGAAAGAAGCTGAACAAAGAGATAAAGAAGTAACGGCTACAAAAAAAGAAAAAGAAGTAGCAAAAGTTAAAAAAGAGTTAACTCAAGTATCTTCAGAAGCAGAAGTAACAAATACACTTGCTAAAACTTGAATTAAATAAAAAAGACTTAAAAGTAGAAGCAAAACCAGCGGTGCAGGCTGTAGTAGTAAAAAATGAAGAGGCTATAAAACTTGCAAAAGAATTATTAGGTAATGATAAGGCAACAAAAGAACAAATTGCTAATAGTTTAGCAGAATTAAGTAACTCTATTAAAGCTGTTTATACACAATTAGAGAAAGCTGGTGTTAAACGTAGCGGTAAATTTGATGTATCATTAACAGAAACTGAAGTTGAGCCATTGCAGGATGCATCTACAGAAATAGGGAAAAAATGGTTAGCAGACCATGGGTACACTTCATTAACAGATATTCCGATTAAAACAAAGGAAAGAAATGGTGCTGAAATTAAGAATCTTAATGGGCAGATTCAATGGTTAGATTTTGGAGATAAGAAAGCATGGACTAAACTTAAAGAAAATGGTCAACTTCAAGTAGGATCAGCTTTTGAAAAAGAAATAATCCCAGGATATACAGTTAAATTAACTGTAAAAGAATTAAAACCATTTGATGCTACTGATGTATATAAAAGACGTGTGGCAGGGACCGTATATCAAAATAGCTATAAACCGGATGGAGAAAATAGAGTAGATGCAAATAATGGAAAGCCAACAGTAACTGGTATAGGAGGTGTGCCTCAAGGATATTGGTCAGAAACTAAAAACTCAGGATTGGATACTGGGAAAGCAAAAACAACAATTGGCGGTGTTGGTGCTGATGGTGTTGGTCGTGATGCAACTGTAGCTGGTGTAAAATTTACAATAGAAGCTAAATATAATGGGAAACTTATAAAACCAAGTATTGTTATGACTTCAGGGGAACAAATTGGGGACAAAGAAACTGAAATTTATACAACTAATGGTACACCTTGGGATCTTCTTGCTTTGATAGGGCATGGACAAGCTAAACATTATCTACCTTTAAATAAGTTTAATACACTATTTGATCCAAGAAGTATGAAACGCCTTGGAGATCAAGCATTTGTGGATGCTTTGGCTGCTGGGAAATTTGCTACGCCAGACTCTGCTACGGCAGGATTAGGATCTCAAGTATTTGGTGGATATACAAATATGGATGGAAGAGCAACGCCGATTGTATCCTCAAATAATGTAACAGAAGTAGGTTTCTATTTGCTGACTACAGGACAGCAATCATCTATGCTGGGAATTAAAATTTCTGATTATGGAGATTTACCAGAATCGTATGGAAAAGTAGAGCATTATTTAAAAACTAAGACACTAGATTCTGTTACAGGAGCAGAAAAGCAGATTCAACAACCATATCTAGGAACAGTAAAAGCTGATCCTGAATCTAATCCGGGAAGAAATATATCTGGAGAAAATTCTGATGATGAGACAGATCATGCTGATGAAGGTGTAGATCAGTTAATGCCTTCGGATTTTATTGTAAGAAATAAAGAGACAGGATTATCTGCAATAAGACCAATATTAGGTCCAAATAATACACATAAAATCAAAATAAAGGCTTCAGCTAATGGTAATGAAAATTTTAACGGTCCATTAGAAAAGCTTATGTTCGTGGTTTCATTGATTTTAATAATAATGGTAAGTTTGATCAAGGTGAAGAGTCGGATATCAAAGAAGTAACAGGTAATAATCAAATAGTTGAACTTACTTTCCATAATACGCATGTAATAGATGAAAATAATGATATTATAAAATTCAGAGTACGTATAGCTACCGATAGAACTCAAGTTGAAAATCCAACAGGGATTGCATATTCAGGAGAGGTAGAGGATAATCAAGTCCAGGTTACTAATCCACCACGTGGGGATTATGAGGAAACCACAGGGAAACAAGGTGATAAACAAAGAATTTCTTTTGAATATATTAGTCATAATAAAGGTGATGAGCCGGGAGACTTAGGGTCTAAAAATGGTAGTGTTACATTTAATTCATATGGAAAAATAGACTATACACAGGAACGAAATTCTATTACGGCTGAAACAACTAAAACAGCACAAGGTGGGGTAAGAATTGTTAATGAAACAGGACAACTCGTTACTAACCTAAATGTTCCAGGTCAAGGTACATATGAAGTTTCGGATACAGGTGTTACATTTACGCCAAGATCCAGCATTTGTAGGGAAAGCAAGTGGAGTTGTATTACGTGCTGTAGATGCGAATGGACAAAGTACTGGTTGGGAAGCAGTAACAGATGGGGATGTATTAACAAACACTAATAACGGGGGGCATTCTGCAGGAAATAATAAATCTATGGATGCAGTATATGTACCAATTGTAGAACCAAAAGAAATGACAGGGAATTCAAAAGAGACAACAGGACTTCAAGGTAAAGAACAAAAAGGAATACCGTTATTCAAGGTAAATGCAGGAAGAGAAGCAGAGAGAATAGTTAGTCCAAGTACTCAATATATAGCTAAGTTAGTAGATCCAAAATCAGGAAGTGTAATTAATGAAACTTCTATCACTGTAGAGAATGAGGGAACATATACAATTGTACCTGAGACTGGAGAAGTGAAATTTCAACCACTATTATCATTTAAAGGTACTGCAGGAGGAGTTACTGTAGAATTGACAGGACCTGTGGGATTTGATAAAGATGGAGTTCCTTCTTTATCAACAGCAAGAGCAAAATATATACCAACAGTAATTGCTGTTAGTCCAACTGCTGAAGCAGCTACTTCAACTGGAATTCAAGGTGAAGTTCAAACGGGGAAACCAATATTTAAGAAAGGTCATGAAGAAGTTCCAATTAAAGAAAATTCAGTTAAATTACTAAACTCGGATGGTGATGAAGTAACAGAGACTCCTGCATTAGGAGAAGGGAACAAGGAAGTAGGGAAATACACAATAGACTCTAGTACTGGTATTGTAACATTTACTCCTACAGATAAATCATATATTGGAACAGTTGTGCCAGCTCGTGTCCAAGCAAAAGATATAAATGAAACTAAAGTTGAAACAAAATATACGCCATCTATTGTGGGAGTAAAACCACAAGCATCGCCGGCTACTTCAACTGGAATTCAAGGAGAAATTCAAGAAGGAACAGTGACATTTACCGGAGGAAAAATCAGTAATTGGAGATGTAGAGAAATCTGTACCGATTAAAGTTGGTTCAAGTAAGTTAATAGGTAGCGATGGAACGGAAGTAACCGAAGTTCCAGCGTATGCAAATGATGGTGTAAAACAAGTAGGAACTTATAGTATTACTCCTGGAACTAATAAAAGTAATCTTTACACCAACAGATAAAACATACACAGGAACTGTACTACCAGTTGATGTTCAAGCTGAAGATGAAAATGGAACAAAAAGTAAGAACAACATATACTCCACATATTTTAGGTGTTTCTCCAACGGCAAAACCCCTGCTGTCTCAAAAGATATACAAGGGAAAGAACAAACGAAAGAAGTATTGTTTAAACCTGGTAAAACGACTATTGATGGTGTAGATAAAGAAGTTCCATTAGATAGTAGTACCTTTAAGTTGCTAGATGAAAATGGACAGGAGAGAGATTCTGTTCCAGCAAAATCTTCAGATGGATTAAAAGAAATAGGGACTTACAGGATAAATGTAGTAGATAATAAACCTGTAGTAGTATTTACTCCGTCAGATAAAACATATACGGGAGAAGTTAGAGAAGTAACTATTCAGGTGAAAGATACAAATGGTTCAAAAGTGACAACAACATATACACCTACAATAGTACCTGTTAGACCAATATCAACTCCAGTAAGATCAATAGGGGTTCAAGGATTACCTCAAGAAGGGACTCCAATATTTACGGCAGGAAAAGCTATGCTTAATGGTAAAGAGGTAGAGGTACCACTTAGTACTAAAGCACCAAAATTAGTGAATCCTGAGACAGGGCTACCGACGGATGAAAAAGCTATAAAAGTGCCAAATGAGGGAACTTATACAATTGATGAAAATGGTAAAGTAACATTTACGCCAGAGCCGCAATTTACAGGAGTAGCGAACGGTGTTGAAGTTCAGCGTGAAGATCAAAATGGTACATCAGTTAATGCTAAATATACACCAACTGTAAAAGGTGTAACACCAACATCTAAGGATGTAACATCAATTGGGGATAAAGGAGAAAAACAATTTGGAACACCTGTATTTAAAGCGGGAAGTACAACTATTAATAATGAAAAAGTAGAAGTTCCAATTGATGAAAATGTTGCTCCAAGACTTGAAGGTGCAGATGAAGAAGGAAAAGTTGTAATACCAAAAGAAGGTATATACACTATCGATGCAACTGGTAAAGTAACATTTACACCAGAAAATGATTTTGTAGGAGTAGCAACAGGAGTAACTGTTAAGCGTGTAGATAAAAATGGAACATTAGTAACAGCTACGTATACACCGACAGTACTAGGAAAAACTACTACAGAAAATGTAATATCAGAAGGTGCTAAAAATCAACCTCAGTCTAATACTCCATTATTTAAAGGGGATATCGATACAACAGTACCTCCTACATTCGAAGATAAAACTAAAGAAAAAGTAATTTCTGGTCAAGGGACATATACTATTAATGATGAAGGTGTAGTAACATTTATACCAGAAAAAGATTATGTGGGAACAGCAACTGCAGTAGAGGTAGTTCGTAGGGATAAAAATGGAAGAACTATTAAAGCAACGTATACACCGACTGTTCGTCCAGAAACTAAATACGTTACTGTAGAAAATAATGGAAAAGAAACAGAGTTAATCCCTACAAAAGATGGTAAGTATCCAGAAGAAAAAATAGAAGGATATAGAGTTATTAAGACTGAAACGGATGAAAAAGGTAATACAAAACACATCTACGAAAAAGTAAATACATTCTTCAAAGACAAAGAAGGAAACGAGATTCCGAAATATCCAAGTGAGCCAGGAACAGTAGATAAGAAAGATATTCCAGAATACAGATTCGTAGAAAGTAAGAAACTACCAAATGGAGATACAGAACATGTCTACGAAAAAGTAAATACATTCTTCAAAGATAAAGAAGGAAACGAGATTCCGAAATATCCAAGTGAGCCAGGAACAGTAGATAAGAAAGATATTCCAGAATACAGATTTGTAGAAAGTAAAAAAACTACCAAATGGAGACACAGAACATGTCTACGAAAAAAAGTAAATACATTCTTCAAAGATAAAGAAGGAAACGAGATTCCGAAATATCCAAGTGAGCCAGGAACAGTAGATAAGAAAGATATTCCAGAATACAGATTCGTAGAAAGTAAGAAACTACCAAATGGAGATACAGAACATGTCTCACGAAAAAAAGTAAATACATTCTTCAAAGATAAAGAAGGAAACGAGATTCCGAAATATCCAAGTGAGCCAGGAACAGTAGATAAGAAAGATATTCCAGAATACAGATTTGTAGAAAGTAAAAACTACCAAATGGAGACACAGAACATGTCTACGAAAAAAAGTAAATACATTCTTCAAAGATAAAGAAGGAAACGAGATTCCGAAATATCCAAGTGAGCCAGGAACAGTAGATAAGAAAGATATTCCAGAATACAGATTCGTAGAAACTAAGAAAACTACCAAATGGAGATACAGAACATGTCTACGAAAAAAAGTAAATACATTCTTCAAAGATAAAGAAGGAAATGAGATTCCAAAATATCCAAGTGAGCCAGGAACAGTAGATAAGAAAGACATCCCAGAATACAGATTCGTAGAAACTAAGAAACTGCCAAACGGAGACACAGAACACATCTACGAAAAAAAGTAAATACATTCTTCAAAGATAAAGAAGGAAATGAGATTCCGAAAATATCCAAGTGAACCAGGAACAGTAGATAAGAAAGATATTCCAGAATACAGATTCGTAGAAAGTAAAAAACTACCAAATGGAGACACAGAACATGTCTACGAAAAAGTAAATACATTCTTCAAAGATAAAGAAGGAAATGAGATTCCAAAATATCCAAGTGAGCCAGGAACAGTAGATAAGAAAGACATCCCAGAATACAGATTCGTAGAAACTAAGAAACTGCCAAACGGAGACACAGAACACATCTACGAAAAAGTAAATACATTCTTCAAAGATAAAGAAGGAAATGAGATTCCGAAATATCCAAGTGAACCAGGAACAGTAGATAAGAAAGATATTCCAGAATACAGATTCGTAGAAACTAAGAAACTGCCAAACGGAGACACAGAACACATCTACGAAAAAAAGTAAATACATTCTTCAAAGATAAAGAAGGAAATGAGATTCCGAAATATCCAAGTGAACCAGGAACAGTAGATAAGAAAGATATTCCAGAATACAGATTCGTAGAAAGTAAAAAAACTACCAAATGGAGACACAGAACATGTCTCACGAAAAAAAGTAAATACATTCTTCAAAGATAAAGAAGGAAATGAGATTCCAAAAATATCCAAGTGAGCCAGGAACAGTAGATAAGAAAGACATCCCAGAATACAGATTCGTAGAAACTAAGAAACTGCCAAACGGAGACACAGAACACATCTACGAAAAAGTAAATACATTCTTCAAAGATAAAGAAGGAAATGAGATTCCGAAATATCCAAGTGAACCAGGAACAGTAGATAAGAAAGATATTCCAGAATACAGATTCGTAGAAAGTAAAAACTACCAAATGGAGACACAGAACATGTCTACGAAAAAAAGTAAATACATTCTTCAAAGATAAAGAAGGAAACGAGATTCCGAAATATCCAAGTGAGCCAGGAACAGTAGATAAGAAAGATATTCCAGAATACAGATTCGTAGAAAGTAAAAAACTACCAAATGGAGACACAGAACATGTCTACGAAAAAGTAAATACATTCTTCAAAGATAAAGAAGGAAACGAGATTCCGAAATATCCAAGTGAGCCAGGAACAGTAGATAAGAAAGATATTCCAGAATACAGATTTGTAGAAAGTAAAAAAACTACCAAATGGAGACACAGAACATGTCTACGAAAAAAAGTAAATACATTCTTCAAAGATAAAGAAGGAAACGAGATTCCGAAATATCCAAGTGAGCCAGGAACAGTAGATAAGAAAGATATTCCAGAATACAGATTCGTAGAAAGTAAGAAACTACCAAATGGAGATACAGAACATGTCTACGAAAAAAAGTAAATACATTCTTCAAAGATAAAGAAGGAAACGAGATTCCGAAATATCCAAGTGAGCCAGGAACAGTAGATAAGAAAGATATTCCAGAATACAGATTCGTAGAAAGTAAAAAAACTACCAAATGGAGACACAGAACATGTCTACGAAAAAAAGTAAATACATTCTTCAAAAGATAAAGAAGGAAAAGAGATTCCGAAATATCCAAGTGAGCCAGGAACAGTAGATAAGAAAGATATTCCAGAATACAGATTCGTAGAAAGTAAAAAACTACCAAATGGAGACACAGAACATGTCTACGAAAAAGTAAATACATTCTTCAAAGATAAAGAAGGAAAAGAGATTCCGAAATATCCAAGTGAGCCAGGAACAGTAGATAAGAAAGATATTCCAGAATACAGATTCGTAGAAAGTAAAAAAACTACCAAATGGAGACACAGAACATAGTCTACGAAAAAAAGTAAATACATTCTTCAAAGATAAAGAAGGAAAAAGAGATTCCGAAATATCCAAGTGAGCCAGGAACAGTAGATAAGAAAGATATTCCAGAATACAGATTCGTAGAAAGTAAAAAAACTACCAAATGGAGACACAGAACATGTCTACGAAAAAAAGTAAATACATTCTTCAAAGATAAAGAAGGAAAAGAGATTCCGAAATATCCAAGTGAGCCAGGAACAGTAGATAAGAAAGATATTCCAGAATACAGATTTGTAGAAAGTAAGAAACTACCAAACGGAGACACAGAACACGTCTACGAAAAAGTAAATACATTCTTCAAAGATAAAGAAGGAAATGAGATTCCGAAATATCCAAGTGAGCCAGGAACAGTAGATAAGAAAGACATTCCAGAATACAGATTCGTAGAAACTAAGAAGCTGCCAAACGGAGATACAGAACACATCTACGAAAAAGTAAATACATTCTTTAAAGATAAAGAAGGAAATGAGATTCCAAAATATCCAAGTGAACCAGGAACAGTAGATAAGAAAGATATTCCAGAATACAGATTCGTAGAAACTAAAGAAGCTGCCAAATGGAGACACAGAACATAGTCTACGAAAAAAAGTAAATACATTCTTCAAAGATAAAGAAGGAAATGAGATTCCAAAATATCCAAGTGAACCAGGAACAGTAGATAAGAAAGACATCCCAGAATACAGATTCGTAGAAAGTAAAGAAAACTACCAAATGGAGATACAGAACATGTCTACGAAAAAGTAAATACATTCTTCAAAGATAAAGAAGGAAATGAGATTCCAAAAAATATCCAAGTGAACCAGGAACAGTAGATAAGAAAGATATTCCAGAATACAGATTCGTAGAAACTAAGAAGCTGCCAAATGGAGACACAGAACATGTCTACGAAAAAGTAAATACATTCTTCAAAGATAAAGAAGGAAATGAGATTCCAAAATATCCAAGTGAACCAGGAACAGTAGATAAGAAAGACATCCCAGAATACAGATTCGTAGAAAGTAAGAAACTACCAAATGGAGACACAGAACACATCTACGAAAAAGTTAAGACTTCATTCAAAGATAAAGAAGGAAATGAGATTCCGAAATATCCAAGTGAACCAGGAACAGTAGATAAGAAAGACATCCCAGAGTACAGATTCGTAGAAAGTAAGAAACTACCAAATGGAGATACAGAACATGTCTACGAAAAAGTAAATACATTCTTCAAAGACAAAGAAGGAAATGAGATTCCGAAATATCCAAGTGAGCCAGGAACAGTAGATAAGAAAGATATTCCAGAATACAGATTCGTAGAAAGTAAGAAACTACCAAATGGAGATACAGAACATGTCTACGAAAAAGTAAATACATTCTTCAAAGACAAAGAAGGAAATGAGATTCCGAAATATCCAAGTGAGCCAGGAACAGTAGATAAGAAAGATATTCCAGAATACAGATTCGTAGAAAGTAAGAAGCTGCCAAATGGAGACACAGAACATGTCTACGAAAAAATTAAACTACCAAGAATTATTGCTAGAGATAAGGAAGGGAATATTATACCAGGATTCGAATATGATATGTTATCACCTATTCTAGAAATTCCAGAATATCGATATACAGGTGAAGAAAAACTTCCGGATGGGACAATAAAACGTATCTATGAGCCTATTTTAACAATTCATAAAGATAAGCAAGGTAATCCAATTCCAAATGTACCTGAAATAGAAAAAGGAATTAAAAGAAGTAGAAATATTCCAGGATACCGTTTAGTAAAAACTAAGACATTACCGAATGGGGATATAGAGTATGTTTATGAAAAAAATTCGATTTCAGTAGTAGAAAAAATTACGAAATGGACAGATGAAGATGGAAATGAATTAAGATTATCAGAAAAAGGAACCAGAGGTATTGGAATGATAGAAGGATATGAATTTGTAAGGACAGTAGTTGAAGAGAATGGTAACTTGCGTCATATCTTCAAAAAAGTGAGTGTAACAGCTAAAAAAGTACAAATAAAACGTCTAGCTAATACAGGAACTGAAACAACTAATGTAGTAGGATTAGGTGTATTATTAGCAGGAATTGCAACAGTAATTAAAAAAACGTAGAAAAAAATACTAATAAGTTAATTATATTTACTTTCTTATAATAGAATTACATTAGAAAACTAAATCCGGGTAGATAGATGAAAAATCTTAACCCGGATTATTTTTTTATATACGATAAAACCCCTTTTTATTGGATAGTGCTTCCAGGAAAAAGGGATTTTATTTACTAAGTTAAATGAAAAATCTTATTAAACTCTAAGGAATAAAAAGCTATAAAAACTAATAAAAATTAAAATAGTTAACTTTATTTAAAGCATCAGATTGTGTTTACACAGAAATCTTGACACTGCCGTATTTTAAGATGTAGAATAATAGTATAATATAATTTTCTAATTTGATAGAAATTTAAAAGGGGATTTTAATATGACTAAGTATGGAATTGTTGGGATCAGGTTATTTTGGAGCAGATTTAGCTCGTTCATTAGAGAAAAATAAAAAGATGCGAAGGTGACTGCAGTTTTTCGATCCGGAAAATGGAGAGAAAGTTGCTAAGGAACTAGAAGCAGAGAATTGTTCAACTTTAGAACAATTGGTAACAAGAGAAGATGTAGATTGTGTTATCGTCGCAACACCGAGTAATTTACATCGTGAGCCAGTATTATTAGCCGCTAAGAATGGTAAACATGTATTCTGTGAAAAACCAATCGCTTTATCTTATGAAGATTGTAAGGTTATGGTTGAAACTTGTCGAGAAAATAATGTGATTTTTATGGCAGGTCATATTATGAACTTTTTTAATGGAGTACGTCACGCAAAAGAATTGATTAAGCAAGGGAAAATTGGGGATGTAATATTTTGTCATGCTGCAAGAACAGGATGGGAAGAAAAACAAGAAACTGTTTCTTGGAAAAAAATTCGATCACAGTCTGGAGGACACTTATACCATCATATTCATGAACTTGATTGTATTCAATTTATTATGGATGGTCTACCGGAGCAAGCAACTATGATAGGCGGAAATGTATGTCATGTCGGTGAAAATTTTGGTGATGAAGATGATTTCTTAATAGTTAATCTGGAATTTTCTAATAAACGATATGCAGTACTTGAATATGGGAATGCATTTAGATGGGGTGAACACTATGTCCTTATAGAAGGTACAAAAGGAGCTATAAAATTAGATTTATATAATACTAAAGGTACTTTAAGAGTAGTGGGAGAAGAAGAGAGTTATTTCTTAATCCATGAATCAAAAGAAGAAGATGATGATAGAACGGCTATTTATACAGGTAGAGGAATGGACGGAGGAATAGCTTATGGAAATCCTAATGTACGTTGTCCACTTTGGTTACAAAGCTGTATAGATAAAGAAATGTTGTATTTGCATAACATTTTGAATGGAGAAAAAGTATCAAAAGAATATGAAAACTTATTAAATGGTGTCGCAGCTCTAGAATCAATTGCGACTGCTGATGCATGCACATTGTCTTTAAAAGAAAATAGAAAAGTAAAATTGAGAGAAATAGTAAAATAGAAACTAAGAGACTAATAATAACAAATACTCCAAGAGAAGTTCTCCTGGAGTATTATTTTATAATATTAATCTAAATATCCTAATTTTTTGATTAGTTCTGCAGTTAGGACAGCTCCACCAGCTGCTCCACGTAATGTGTTGTGAGAAAGTCCTACGAATTTGTAGGCGAATAGGTTATCTTCACGTAAGCGACCTACAGTAATTTGCATACCTTTTTCGTTGTCACGATCAAGTACTGGTTGTGGACGATCGTTTTCTTCATAGTATTTAATGAATGGTGTTGGAGCTAATGGTAAGTCGTATTTAGCAATTTCAGGAACGTGATTTTTAATTTTTTCAACTAAAGTTTCTAGTCCTGGGTCATTTTCTAAATTGAATGATACACAAGCAAGGTGCCCGTCAAGAACTGGAACACGAATACATTGAGCTGATAGTTTCATAGAGTTATCTGGAACGATTTTTCCATCAACCACTTTACCAAAGATTTTAAGTGGTTCTTTTTCACTTTTTTCTTCTTCTCCTCCGATGTACGGAATGATGTTTTCGATCATTTCAGGCCATTCGTTGAAAGTTTTACCACTTCCTGAGATAGCTTGATATGTGCAGATAGATGCTTCTTTAACACCGTACTCTTTAATTGCTTCAAAGATAGGTACATAGCTTTGAATTGAACAGTTAGGTTTTGTAACGATGAATCCTTTTTTAGTTCCAAGACGTTCTCTTTGTGCAGGAAGAACATCTAGGTGAGCAGAGTTAATCTCTGGAATAATCATCGGTACATCATCTTTATTTCTGTTTGCAGAGTTGTTAGAAACAACAACTACTTCGCGTTTAGCATAGTCTTCTTCAAGTTTGATTAAAGCTTCTTTATCAAGGTTGATGGCACAGAATACCATATCAATTCCTTCAGAAACTTCGTCAATTTTGTATAAGTCTCCAACAACTAATTCTTTAGTATATTCAGGAACTGCGTGGTCTAATTTCCAACGGCTTTCCATAAGTTCTCCATATTTTTTACCAGCAGAACGAGGTGATGCTGCTAATTTTACTACATCGAAGTATGGGTGATTTTCTAATAATACTAATAGGCGTTGACCTACCATTCCTGTTGCCCCTAGTACGGCTACTCTTGATTTTTTTGCATAATAAATTTCTCCTTTATTTATATAAAAATTATTTCAAAAATGAACTTCCTCTCTGCAATAGAAGAAGAAGTTCAAAAATTTTTAACATATTAATTTAGAAACTACTGTTCCTTCTTTATCAACTTTTTAGTAAAGATTGCTTGCCAGTTGTATTTTTAATTTAGCAAGTTCAGTTTTTAATTTTTTTCTATATTGTTAGTATCGCTAACTATATTCATAAGTGTAGAACCACTTCCAGAAATGAAAAATGCTGAACTATCAATCTTTTCACAGATTTCTCTTACTTCATGATATTCATGTATTATTTCTTTTCTATAAGGTTCATGGATTTTGTCTCCCATAACCTTCTTAAGAAGTTCTAAGTCATAAGTTTCAAATGCTTTAATAACAGATCCAATACGTGACATTGAATAAATCGCATCTTGTAGTTTGATTTCTTTTGGCATTACTTTTCTAGCTTCTTCAGTAGAAGTTTCGAAGTTAGGAATTAATGCTAAGAAGTTAAATCTTTCATCGACTTCGTATCTTACAGTTACCGCTTCTTTACTATCAGTAGTACAAGATGAACTTAAACTTCCGAAAATAGCTGGTGAAACATTATCAGGATGTCCCTCAATTTCGTTAGCTATTGTAAAGACTTCTTGTTTATCAATAGGTGTATCTGTTAATAAGTATGCACCATAAGTTCCGGCTACTACACATGTAGAGCTACTACCTAAACCACGACTAATAGGTACATCATTATCGATTGATATTCTAACACCCGAGATTTCTTTGTTTAATTTTTTTAGTGTAGTTAGTAATGTTTGATAAACTAGGTTATTTTCATTTGAAAAACGTTCTTCAAATCCTACGAATTCTAGACCGCTGTCTAATTTTTCGAATTTAAATGTAGTGTAAAGTGTTAAAGCAACACCAAGGCTATCAAATCCACATCCAACATTAGCTGAGGTAGCGGGGACACGAACACTTACCATTATAGATCACCTAGTTTCTCTAAGATGTATTTTTTCATATCTTCTTTATTAATTACATCTTTATGTCTAATTTCTTTTTTGTCAAGATCTCTTAGGTTCTCAGGGATAACAACTTTTGTTTGTTCATTAAGTTTATTCATAAGAGTAAACTCATCTTCACCATGAGTTTCGAATAGAGAAGAGTAGACACTTTCAGTGAATTTATATGGAGATGCTGTTGATAATACGATGTTAGCATGTTCATTATCTAAGTTTTCAAGAAGAACCTTATAGGCTACTGCAGTGTGTGTATCTAGTAGGTAGTTATCTTTTTCATAGATAGCTTTGATAGTTTCTTTAGTTTGTTCGTCATCAGCAAAGCCAGCTTGGAATTTATCTTTAATTTTAGCAAGAACATCACCAGTAACTTCGAAGCGACCAGTCTCTTTAAATCTTTCATTAGCTTAGCGATATATTCATTATCACAACCACTTACGTAGTAAAGTAGACGCTCTAAGTTACTAGAAATTAAGATATCCATACTTGGGGATACTGTTTTTAAGAAGTCTCTGTTCTTATCATATACACCAGTCGTTAAGAAATCATAAAGTACATTATTGTTGTTACTTGCACAGATTAATTTGTTAATAGGTAAACCGATTTGTTCAGCATAGTAACCAGCAAGAATGTTACCGAAGTTACCAGTAGGTACAACAAAGTTTACTTTATCGTTTAATTTAATTTTATTTGTATTCACTAAGTCTAGGTATGAAACAACGTAGTAAACTACTTGAGGAATAAGACGTCCGATGTTGATTGAGTTTGCACTTGATAACTTAATGTTTTTAGAAAGTAATTCTTTTTTGAATTCTTCATCAACAAATAGTTCTTTAATTCCACTTTGAGCATCGTCAAAGTTTCCGTGAATTGCACAAACTTTCGTATTTTTTCCTTCTTGAGTTTGCATTTGTGTTTTTTGTACTGTACTTACACCATCGTTAGGGTAGAAGACCATGATTTTTGTTCTATCTACATCTTTAAAACCTTCTAGAGCAGCTTTACCAGTGTCTCCACTAGTCGCAGTTAAAATAAGAATGTCGTTTTTATCTTCTACTTTTGTTAAAGAAGTTTTTGTTAGTTGTGGAAGAAGTGATAGACCAACATCTTTAAATGCACTAGTAGGTCCATTGAATAATTCAAGGATATATCCGTCTTCTAATTCTACTAGAGGAGTGATATTTTCGTGAGAAAATTTACCTCTATATGCTTCCTCAACACAATTTTTAATTTCTTCATCACTAAAATCGACAAAAAGTCTTAACACTGCTTCAGCCACTTCGTAATAACTTTTTCCGATTAGTTTTTCTAAGTCTAATTTATTCTTTCCTAAATCTCTTAAAACGAAAAGTCCACCTTCTTCACTTAAACCTTGAAGAATAGCTTCACTTGGATTTAATTTTCTATTAATATCTCTTGTACTTTCGTAAATCATTTAAAAATCTCCTTGCTTTTATCGTTGTATATATGATACAATGTTCTTTGTAAAAAAATACAAGTGTTTTTTTATAAAAAGAACTTTAATTTTTTTATAACTATAATTTTACACCAAAAATAGGTTATAAAAAAACAGTCGAAATAATCAAAAAAATTGAAATTTTTTTGAAAAATTCTTGATATTGAATAATTGACATGGGAAAAAAATACTTGATAAACTTTTTAAATATATATTGAAAATAAAAAATTGAATTTAGGAGAAAAATAATTATGAAGATAGCGATTTTAGGATATGGAACTGTAGGTAGTGGAGTTTATGAGATAATAACAAAAGGAAATACAGAGGAATTAAAGAAATTAGAAGTGAAGAGTGTTTTTGCAAGAAGTCGTGATAAGATGCATCTAGCTACTGATGATATTAATGAAATTATTAATGATGAAGAAATCTCGGTAGTTGTTGAATGTCTTGGTGGACTTAATCCTGCATATGACTTCATCAAGAGATCTTTAGAGAATGGGAAACATGTAGTTACAGCAAATAAAGCTGTAGCTGCTAAATATTTAGATGAATTTGTTGAATTAGCTGAGAAAAATAATGTAAAGTTTATTTTTGAAGCTAGTGTAGGTGGAGGGATTCCTTGGCTTGTAAACTTAGAAAGAACTAGACGTGTTGATGAAGTAAAACGCGTATATGGTATTTTCAATGGAACAAGTAACTTTATTCTTGATAATATGTATAGAAATAATCAGGAATTTGATTCTACACTAAAAACAGCACAAGAGTTAGGGTATGCAGAAGCTGATCCAAGTGCTGATGTTGATGGTGGAGATGTTGTGAATAAGATTATCTTAAGTAATGCACTTGCTTTCGATATTCATGTTCAACCTAATTTTCCAACATATTCTATGAGAAACATTACTAAAAATGATATTGATTACTTAAAACAATATGATTTAGCTGTTAAATATATTGGAGAAACAAATGTAGAAGACGGGAAGTATGAGACTTCTGTAATGCTTTCTATCTTTGGAAAAGAGTCTCAAGAAGCGGCAGTACCATTAAATAACAATATTATTTCTCTAGACGGATCATTCATCGGGGAACTTAAGTTTTATGGACAAGGTGCAGGGAATTTCCAACAGGTAATGCAATTGTTCAAGATATAGTTGACATTAATGAAGGATCAACAAGGGTTGATGTTGTAATTAAGAATAATCTATCTTATTCAGAAGAACTGACTAGAAGAAATTATTTAGTTCGTTCATCAGTAGAGTTATCAGGAGAATTAGTAGAGAGTGTAGAAGAATATAAAGGTAACTTTCTATGTTAAAAACAAAAGAAATTTTCATTAAAACAACTTACGGATTTAGTTGATGAAGTGAAAGAAAAAGATAGTAAATTTTGTTGTTGCTAAAGTTTCATAAATAATCGTTATAAAAATAAAATGATTATTAGAAATAAAAATTTAGATTTTTTTCAGAAAAATTTCATTGATTTTTTTGTAAATAGTTATATAATATATATTAGTGATAAATTATACAAATAATATTAATAGAAAAAAAGGAGAAAAGATGGTTAGAGTATCAAAAATTTGGTGGAAGTTCGGTAGCGAGTGCTGAACAGTTTAAAAAAAGTTAAGAAATATTGTGGAACTTGATGATGCACGTCGTTTTGTTGTAGTAAGTGCTGTAGGGAAAGCAAATAAAGAAGATAATAAGGTAACAGATTTATTATACTTATGTTATGCACATACTAAGTATAATATAAATTTTGATAATATCTTTAAAAATGATTGAAGATAAATTCGTAGCAATCAAAAATGAATTAAACTTAAAGTTTGATATCGAAGGAGAACTTGCTAAGTTAAAAGCAGAGATTAGTAAAGGTATCGATGAAGAATACTTAGTGAGTCGTGGAGAATATTTAACAGCTTTATTAATGGCTGAATATTTAGGATATCACTTTGTAGATGCTAAAGATTTAATTTTCTATAATTATCAAGGTGAGATTGATTTTGAGAAAACTCAAGAAGCTTTTGATGCTGTTGTAAAAGAATATGATCGCCTTCTTATTCCAGGATTTTATGGAAGTAGACCTAACGGGGAAATTAAGATTATGACTCGTGGTGGGGGAGATGTAAGTGGAGCTATAGTCGCGAATATTGCAAATGCGAGTGTTTATGAAAACTGGACTGATGTGTCTGGAATCTTAATGGCAGATCCTCGTATTATTGAAAATCCTCATGAAATTAAAGTTATTAGTTATACAGAACTTCGTGAACTTTCATATATGGGTGCAAGTGTTCTTCATGAAGAAGCAATCTTCCCAGTTCGTGATAAAGATATTCCAATCCAAATTCGTAACACAAATGAGCCTACTGCTGAAGGAACTATTATCTCAGATAATAAACACCTTGATGAAAAACAAATTGTTACAGGGATTGCAGGGAAAAAAGATTTCTCAATTATTACGATTAAAAAACGTCACATGGCAAATGAAGTTGGATTAATTGGGAAAGCACTTAAGATTTTTGAAGACTTTAATGTTAGTATCGAGCATATTCCTAGTGGAATTGACTCATTCTCTGTTGTTGTTGAAACTGGTAATGTGAGACCATTTATTCATGAGTTAGTAGCTAAAATTAAATCTGTGTTAGAAGCGGATGAGATAAATGTAACTCACGAAATTTCACTTATCGCTACAGTTGGTGAGAAAATGAAAAATACAAAAGGATTATCTGGCAGATTATTCAAAGCTTTAGGGGAAGCTGGGGTAAATATTGCATTGATTTCACAAACTAATGATGAAATTAACATTATCGTAGGTGTTCATAACGATGATTATGAAAAAACTATAAATACTATTTATTCAGAATTTCAAATAATATTAATGGCTTCTTATCTGATGTTAGATAAGAAGCTATTTTTTTATAATATTTTATTTTTATGAGGTGAAATTTATGAAAAATTTTACAGATTATGTGTCATCCAGATTTTGATGGAGAATATAGAATTTCTAATATTTTAGCAAAAAGTTGGTGAAGAAAAATTAATAGAAGAAGGGTTTAACGATATCGAAAAGATAAATTTATATAATCCAAGTACTTATATTCCGATGATGGATAAGTTTATGTTCAATTATGAAGGAGAAAAACTAACTGAAAAAAAGAACAATATGATAAAAATTAGGCAAAAAAAGAATTATTAGAATCAATGGAAAAGTGCTGATGCAGTGTTTTATTTATATGCCGCTTCTCAATTTTAATGTAGTATCAAAAATTTAAAGATTACATTGATAATATCGTAATAGTAAATGAGACATTTAGATGTGAGGAAGAATCTTTAATAGGATTAGATGATTCTAATAAACAAATAACCTTTGTCATAACAAGTGGAGGAGAATTTGATAAGCATATTCAATATACTAATCTGGATTTTGCAGTTCAATATGTTAGAGGAATATTTAGTGTAATAGGAATAGATAAAGTAAAAAGTTCTATGAGTAGAAGGGTTAGATTTAGCATTTAATAATAAAAAAAGATATAGTAGAAAAAGGGTATACGTGAGTTAGAAGAGTGGATAGAAGAATTTTCGAGAAAGAATAAAAAATAAGCTAAGAAGGAATAAGAGACTGTTTAATATGGTTTCTGATTCCTTCTTATCTTTATTTAATATCGAATTCAAGTTGTTTCTCTTTAGATGACAGAATTTTGAATTGGCCATTTGTTAGGTTAGCGATCCAATTTTCAAAGTTATCATAATCTTCTTGCATAACATAGATTGTATAAACGATTTTGTCGGTATATTCTAGGTTGTTTACGATAAAATTAGTTTTTCCAATTTCATACTCTATTTTTCCGTTTAGACTATAATCTAGCTCTAGTCTAACTTCGAATGCATCTTTTCGTTCTACTAATGTTGCATTTTTTAGTGCATTAATTACACCACCACCGTAGGCTCTAACTAAACCACCAGTTCCTAGCTTAGTTCCACCGAAGTATCTGATGACTGTAGCACAAACATTTTTTATTTCATTTTTTACTAGTACATCTAACATCGGTGCTCCAGCAGTTCCACTCGGTTCACCATCATCGTTAGCTCGAGTAATTTCGTTATTGTCACCATATACATAACAAGAACATACGTGTGTAGCATCGTAGTGTTTTTTCTTCATTTTTTGAATGAATTCTCTAGCTTCTTCTTCGCTGTTGATTCTAATTAGATGAGTAATGAATGTAGATTTTTTTTCAACAAATTCATCATAAGAATCTTCTTTAATTGTAATAAATTTCTTCGCCATAGTACCTCCTTTGTAATTTATAATTTGCTAAATTTACTATATTAATTATGATGTATTATAAATAAAATGTCAATAATTAGAATATATTTCTCATTATACTACTTTGACAAATCATACTATGCAATGTATAGTATTATGTGAAAGGAGATATTAGTATGGAAGCTCAATTAAAAAAGAGGTTTATTGGAAATATGTGTTCTTGCTACTTTTACGTAATTCTGAATCATATGGGTATAAAAATTATAAAAGATGTTTCAAATGTAATTCCTATATCGGAATCAACGTTATATCCAATCTTAAAAACGCTTGAAGCAAAACGATTGTGTTACCTCATATTCGGTGGAACATAATAGTAGACTAAGAAAAATATTATAAAATTACAGATGTTGGTCTCAATAAAAATTCAGGAATTTCTTATCGACTGGAAAGTAATAAGTAATGCACATAAATATATATTAGGAGATGAAAAACATGAATAAGACACAGTTTTGCGCTCTTTTGGGAAATAAATTAAAACCATATTTATCGCCAAAAGAGATGTATAAAACACTCAATTTTTTCGAAGAAATGATTGATGATCGTATTGATGAGGGCTTAAGTGAAGAAGAAGCTGTATCGCAATTAGGGGATATTAATATCATCGTTGATCAAATTTTAGATGAACATAATATTGGGAAAAAACAAACAAAACTAGTATGGAGGTTTATACCACGAAAAATCCCTACAGAGCTCGGCTTTATTATTGCCGTATTATTATTTCCTGCTTGGATAACTATATTTTCTCTAGTCGCTAGTCTTTTTTTATAGTTATTCTATCTATAATATTTAGTATTGTACTTTCTATTATAGCTATTTTTCATTGGTGGAATCTTATTAATATTAAAATCCCCATTTTATCTTATTTACGAAAGAAATATTTCGTATTTCTTAGATACTTTAGGATTTGGATTTGTTATTTCAGGGGCTGGTTTAATTGGTATTTACTGGTTGATAAAAAAATATAAAAATATCACGTCAAAAATGGTATAAACATCAGAACAATTTTTTTGTGAAGATTTTCAAAAAAAGAGGTGTATATAAATGAATAAATTTAATAAAAAAATTTCTATTAGTTTTATAATTTTTTTGGACTAGTATTGATAGGATTAGCAACTTACTTAAATAATGGTCATATACCTAGATTTTCTTCTAATTCCGAGAAAAAAAGAATTATACTGTCTCAATTAATGATGTTAAAAAAATTTAGATTTAGATATTATTGATTCTGATATAACCATAGAAGAGAATACTGCTTCTAAAAAAATATAGAAATAGAATACTATACTGCTCTAGAACGTAAAGTTAATATAGAGCACACAGGAAATAAGTTATCTATAAAAAGAAAAATAAAAAAATATTGTGGGATATTAATTTTAATTTCTTTACTGAAAAAAAGAAAAACTCATTATAAAAAAATACCTAAAGTCTTCTAATATCGATATTAATTCGGAAAATAAAATAGGTGATTTTTATTATAAAAGAGATCTAGATATTAAATCTCTTATGATAAATAGTAAAATTGGTGATGTATATCTAACTAATACTTTCAACTTCAGATACGGAAATTAAAGTTAGCAACTGGAAATTTAAAAATAGATAATTTAAAAAGTAAAGAATAGTTCTCTAAAAAAATTAATGTTGCTACAGGAAATGTTAAATTAAATAATATTAATGATTTAAAAGATATTAGTATTGATAATAAAAACAGGAGATACAGATTTGTCATCATCAACAATAAAAAGATATTAATATAACTAATAAATTAGGAAATATTAAGGTAAGTAATCTTCCTAGTGAAAGTTCAGATAATATTAACTTAAAAACAACTACTGGTAATATTACTTTTAAGTAATCTTACTGCAAATAATTCTATTACTCTTAAATCTACTGCAGGTGACATCATAGCTGAAATAAATGACGATGAGTCAAATTTCACAAATAGTTCAAATAAAAAAAGAAACAGTTATTCACTTCTTCGGAAACTGGAACTGTAAGTATAAAATTTTCAAATAAATATTAATATCCCATCAAAAAAATAGTTTTTTTGATGGGATATTAATTATTCTTGATTATTATTTATGCCAGTATTTTGATGGGCATTTGTTGTAGCAGATCAGTTGTAGTATTTTACTGTTCATTACTATTGTTAGCATTATTTTTCAGTATTACTATTTTTCATCAGGTCTATTTTCATTACTTACGGTAATATCATTCTTTAAATCTGCTTTTTAGTAAGTTTCTCTGGAAGATTAATTAGTAAATCTTCAGGAGACATAACAGCTAAAGAGGCCTGAGGATATATATTTTTGATAACAAATTATTTATTTTATATTTTTTTAATCCAATATTAATATGACCTTGATAATATATATTTAATAAATCTGTTGATTTAGGTAATGGTAAAGTCTAGATTATCACGCAATGCAGATGATGCATATAGAAGTGACAGTGGGCGAGGATAGTAATAATATACACCGTTATACATCACATCATAACCGTCAATTCTATGAGAGACTATTTCAATATCATTATTGAAAAACATTTTTATTGCAGATGATATTTGAGTAGTTGTTAGATTATGTTCTACATTATCTCCAGCTATGTTTATAACCTCATTAATTTTTGAAAGTGCATTTAAGCTTTTTGCTTTGTCAATTAAAGCATGAATAGCTTGAAGTTGACGTTGTCCACGTTCAATATCACTATCGTAATATCTACTACGAGCAAAAGCGAGCGCTTTTTCACCGTTTAATGTATGCCAACCTTTAGTTAATTTAACAGTGTTTTCTTCACCATTAGCATTCTGTTCATCCATATCGAATGGTACATATAAATCAATACCACCAAAAGCATCAACTGTTTGTTCAAATGCTTTAAAATTAATTAATACATAGAAGTTAATAGGAGTATGCAGTAAGTTTTCAACAGCATTAGTTGTTCCTTTAACATCGTTATAAGCATGAGCGTGAGTTATTTTATCATAAAAATAAGCACTATCGTTATGTTCATCATCTTTTTCCCTCATAAGACTTAGAGAATCACGTGGTATACTTACCATATCCATGCGTTTTTTGTCTTTATTTACAGTAGCTAGAATCATTGAGTCTGTTCTACTATCTTCACGAGTTTGTCCTTGGGCTTTACGGTCATCATTCATATCAATACCTAAAATCAATACTGAGAACTTTTTGAAGTTAGGATCAACTTCTTTTAAATAATCTACATCTTTATATCCTTTTTGAGCAGAATTGGAGAAGTTGAAAAATGTATAAGCTGAAAAACCACCTATACCAACTATAAGTAATGTTAAAATTGTTAACAATATTTTTTTTTAATCCACTTTTTATTTTTTTATTCTTGTAAGAACGAGAACTAATTCTTTTTCGTCTAGAAAAATTTTTTTCTTCCATAATTAATAATAGACCCCTTTTTCATTTAACTTTTTTTATTATACTACATATTTGACCTTAACGCTATAATAATGGGGAAAAATTGCTGAAAAAACTTAATAAATTTACTGATTATTGAGTAGTTATAAGTTGGAATTCTTTTGAAATTTTTCAAATATTTGTAATAAAAATAAAAATAGTAAGTATATAAAAAAATAGGAGTATATTATGCCAGAATTACCAGAGGTTGAGAATATTAAATTTGGACTCGAAGAAGAAGTAGTAAATAAGAAAAATAGTTTCTATAACCTATTCAAAAAAAATCGTAAAAGAGAGTCATAAATTGAACAAGATGGCTATAGTTAAACAAGATCTTAGTTTTTTTCAGAGAAATGTAAAAAGGTAAAGGAAATAGAAAAAGTTATCGCGTAGAGGAAAATATTTATATTTTTACTTTAAATGAAGGATATATAATAACTCATTTTTGGAATGACTGGTGCCTTCTTTTTAGTTAAAGATATAGCGGAGATTACTAATAAAAAAATTATTATAGACATCAACATGTAATCTTTTGAATTATCAACGGGAGAAAAAAATTAGTTTATAGTGATATTAGAAGATTCGAGAGCTTAGATATATTGAGGATATAACCAAATTTAAACCATTCATAAATCTTGCTCCTGAGCCTTTCGATAGGAATGCAAAAAGTTATTTTTTAAATAAACTGGAAGAAAATAAATATAAAGATCAATCTATAAAAGCATTACTTCTAGAAGGAAATGTATTCTGTGGATGTGGAAATATTTATGATTGTGAGGTATTATATCGTCAAAAAATTCATCCTCTGACGAAAGCCAGTGAATTATCAAAAAAGAAAAAAGAAAGTTTATTTAAAGAGCTAGTAGATATTTTGGATCTTGCAATAAAAGAAGGTGGGTCTACTATTTCGGATTATGTTCACACTGATGGAGGTGAAGGTAATATGCAAAACTTTCATCAAATCTATGGTAAGAAATCATGTCCTCTAGGCCATGATGTGGAAAATATTACAATAAAAGGACGTTCAAGTCACTTTTGTCCTATTTGCCAAAAAAATTAATAAGAAGGAGAATCAATGGATAGTAGATTAGAATTTTTAAAGAAATATATAAGTATAGTTATAGGATCGTTAATTTTTGCAGCAGGATTAGAATTTTTCCTAATTCCTAATAATATATTAGATGGAGGGGTAATAGGGGTATCTATTATTGCACGTCACTATTTAGGCTTACCATTAGGATTGTTTATTTTCTTATTCAACATACCATTCTTATATTTAGGATATAAGCAAATAGGTAAAGGATTCGCAATAGCATCTATTTTCGGTATTATAATCCTTTCTGTAGCAACGTCATATTTTCATAGTATTCCACCACTAGTTACCGATCCATTTTTAGCATGTATTTTCGGTGGGATAATACTAGGAATAGGTGTAGGATTAGTTATTAGAAACGGTGGTACGTTAGATGGAAGTGAGATGTTTTCAATTTATGCTACTAAAAAGTTACCGATTTCTGTAGGTGAAATGGTCCTTGGGATAAATGTTATTATCTTTATCGCGTCTGGGTTTGTATTCACATGGGAAGCGGCATTATATTCTATGATAAGTTATTTCGTTGCATCTAAAGTAATGGATATAGTTATTGAGGGGCTTAATGATTCTAAATCGGTTATGGTTATTACGAGCAACTATCAAGTAATAAGTCAAGAAATTCAAGATAGATTAGGTCGTGGTGTGACTCTATTACATGGAGAAGGTGGTTATTCAGGGCAAGAAACAAAAATCATCTTTTGTGTAATCACTCGTATTGAAGAATCAAAACTTAAAAAAATAGTCTTTAGAAATGATAAAAATGCCTTTCTATCAATTGGAACAGTTAGTGAGGTAAGTGGAGCTAACTTTAAGAAAAAAGATATACACTAATAAAAAATCCTTTGCAGGTTTTTCTGCAGAGGATTTTTTTATGATATAATTAGTATAAAGAGGTGAGAATTATGGAAGAGTTATATAATTATCTTAATAAGAGTGAGAAGGTTTATTTGTTAGAAAGAAGAAAAACGGTAAAATTTTGGCATATACTATTAGACCTTGTGGGCCTTTTATATTTGGCTGGCGCATATGAGAGTGATAAGACTTACGATTGTTACCTAGTTAAGTTTGGTAAATATTGGGAAATACTAGTATGTAAGAAGGGGAAAAGCACTAGAAAAAAATTAAGCTTAAAGATAAATTTGAATTAAAAAAAGAATTTTCTTTGTGATGGTTATAAGTATAAAGTTCACAATGAAATTACGCATGAAATATACAACTATTTGAAATGTTCATGCTAGCATGAGCAAAAATCTGTCTAAATATGGTATAATAGACTGATGAATTTTTTTAAAGGATAATAAAATGAAAAATCAAAGAAATAATAGTAGTAGAAGGAAGAGATGATACTAATAGGGTTAAAGAAGCAATAGATTGTGATACATTTGAAACTAATGGCTCTGCCCTAACTAAGAAAAAAATAGAACGTCTAATCTTTCTGGAAAAAACAAGAGGATTAATAGTTCTAACAGATCCTGATTATGCAGGAAAAAGAATTAGAAGCATAATTGAAAAAAATATCCCGACGGCCAAACATGCATATATTTCAAATAAAAAAGCCGTAGATAGTAAAGGAAAAATAGGAATAGAAGCTGCGAGTAAAGAAGATATTATTGCGGCTATAAAAAATCATTATACACCGATGGATGAGGTGAAAAATGATATAAGTAATGAAATATTGATAGAGTTAGGTTTAGTAGGAGGAGCAACTTCAAAAGTTCTAAGAGAAGAACTTTGTGAAAGATTAAATATAGGATATACCAATGCTAAACAATTACTAAATAAACTTAATATGTATAATATTTCTAAAGAACGTTTATTAGACGAAATGACAAAAATAAGTAAAGGATTAAAATAATGATAGGAACACCTAAGAAAACTTTTGAGATACTAAAAAAACACGGATTCACGTTTAAGAAGAGTTTAGGACAAAACTTTTTAATAGATGCGAATATCTTAAATAGAATCGTAGATGGGGCTGGAGTAAATGGGAATGTAGGAGTAATAGAGATTGGACCAGGGATTGGTTCTCTTACAGAAGCTTTAGCCAAAAAAGCTAAGAAAGTAATATCATTTGAAATTGACGGTAGACTTTTACCGATTTTATCTGAGACACTTGCTGATTATCCTAATGTTGAGATTATTAATAATGATATATTAAAAGTTGATGTTGATAAAATAATCGCTGAGAAGATGTCAGATTGCGAGAAAATCATGGTGGTGGCGAACTTACCATACTATATTACAACTCCAATTTTAACTCATTTAATCGAGAATACTGAGAAAATTGATGGTTATGTAGTTATGATGCAAAAGGAAGTTGCTAATAGATTGAATGCCAAGGTAGGAACAAAAGATTATAACTCATTAACGATTTTATTAAATTACTACACTGATGTTGAGTATCTATTTACTGTACCGAAAAAAGTATTCGTACCAGCACCGAATGTTGAGAGCGCAGTTGTAAAAAAATCATGACGAAAAGAAACTCGAGAATTTGAAACTGATGCTAAGTTTTTTTAAATTCGTACGCTCATGTTTCGTACAACGCAGAAAAACTTTATTAAATAATTTAATTTCAAGTTATGGTAAAGATAAAAAGCAAGATTTGCAAAATGCTTGTGTAGATAGTGATATTGAGCCAGGCAGAAGAAGTGAAACTCTAAGTTTAGTAGAATTCTATAATTTATATAATAATTTAACAAATAATAGTTTGATTTAAGGAATAAAAATATGGAAGAATTAAAAAACTATAATAACGGAATTTAGGGAAAAAAAGAGGATGGGAAAAAGTATGATACTTTAGAAAGATTCTCTAAAAGTATTTCTATAGAAGCGGCAGAATTATTAGAACATTTCCAATGGAATGAAGAAGGAGATAATATTCAAGAGATAAAAGATGAACTCGCAGATGTGTTAATTTATGCTCTAGCAATGTGTTATCATCTAAATGAGGACCCTAAGAAGATAATAAAAGAAAAATTAGTTGATGTTGCAAGACGATATCCAGAAAAGTAAGAGAGGTGTGAGTAATGCTCACACCTCTCTTTAAAGTTTTTAATATTACTATCGACTAGTTTTAGTTTTTAGTACTGGTACTTCTTTACCTTTGTAGAACATAGCGTAAAGAACAGTTACTCCAATTGTTACTATTGCACAAAGGATGTAAATTCCTCTATATGATAAGATGCCTTGAACAGTACCTAGTGCATATGGCCCAAATCCAAGACCAAGGTCTAATCCGATGAAATATGTAGATAATGCAATACCTACTTTAGTAGAATCAACAAGTTTTAAACAAACGGCTTGACCATTTGACATAAATGTTCCGTAGCCTAAACCAATTAAAGCTCCTGAGAATAATAACATGAAGCTACCATTTGTGAAACTTAACATTAATAGACCTAATGTTAAAAATACAAAACTTGGATACATTACTGCATTCTCACCACGCGCATCGAATACGCGCCCTGCGAATGGACGAGTAACTGTAACGATAAGAGCGTATACTACAAAGAAGAAAGCTCCAGCAGTAGATAAGTTTAAACTATCAGCGTAGATTGATAAGAATCCTAATACACTAGAGTAAGCTAAACCAACTAGGAATGCTACAGTAGAGATAAATAATACTTTATATTCAATAAATGTATTTAAAGCCCAACTGTTTAATAATTTTTTTTGTTTTTCGTCTAATTCGATATTTTGAACCGGGAATAAGAAACAAGCAATTGTAACAGCAACAGATAATATGATTGCTAAAATAATAACTGCATTAAATCCTGTAATAGGAAGTAATAACATACCGATAAATGGTCCAATTGCAGCTGCTAAACTTGTACTTAAACCGTAGTAGTTAATACCTTCACCATTACGTGTTTTTGGAATATAAGTAGTAACTATTGCATTAGCTGCAGTAGAGATAGTTCCATAAGCGAATCCATTTAAGAAACGAACAGTATCTAAAATAACGATGTTAGATGAAATTAGGTAAGCTGCCGTTGTAATTAAGTAGATTAAGGCTCCAAAACGTAAAATTTGTTTACGTCCAACAATTTCTAATTTTTTACCAATGTATAGTCTGGCAACAAGTGTTCCGATAATATAAATACCAGCGGCAAATCCTGCTTGAGCAGCAGTAGCACCTAATTGAGAAGTTGCATACTTAGCTGTAATAACTACAAAACAGTAATAAATTAAAAATACAATAAAGTTAATCGTAGTTATTGTTATAAATCCTTTGTTAAATAATTTGTCTTTTTTTCTTCTATAGCTGTCTGGCTATCCATAAAAATTCTCCTAACTTATTTTTTTAATAACATATATTTATAATACTCCTATGAAAAATGTATTTTCAAGTGCAAATTTTTCATGAAAAATGATATATTCTCAATTTTATTTTTTTATGAAAAAAATACAATGTATATGTAATAAAGTATAACAAATATAACAGTATTAGTAACGGTTAGCAGGGTGTATTAATTTTAAAAATATTAATTTCTATAGTTATGAAAACGACTTATTTTCATTACTTTTCAAAAAAATGAATTAAAATGTAAATTAATATTAGTAGTACAGGAAAGGTAAATAAAGTGGTGTTAATATATTCATAATATTTTTTTGAAAAATAGTTTTAAAGAAAAAGTGATGAGTGATATAGTGATTTTTTTATAATTAAATATAGTATTTTTGAATTGTCAGAATTTTTTTAGATATTTTTTTAAAAAAACATATTGACAATAAAAAAAGAGTTGCTATAATGTAAAACAAGAATTAAACGTAAAGGAGAAAAAAAGATTTATGAAACTGTATCAAGTTGACACGCTACAATTAAATATTCGTTGGCAAAGCCACTAGATACTGAGTCGATCTTGTTTCTTTTTTTAACATAGATACGGCTCTCAGGTGAGAAGTAAGTATCTATGTGGATTATTTGTGATGAAAAATCGAGGCCACATAGAAATATCTAGGTGGTTTTTTTATATTATTAAAATTATACGTAAGGACCACTGGATAAAAATTCTAGTGGTCTTTTTATATAGATACGCTTCTAAAATTTGATTACAAAAAAATATTATTATAGATAAAAAGTAAAAGGAGATTATTAAAAATGAAAGTAAATAAAAATTTTTTTGTAGCATTCGCGGTATTATTAGTTTGTGTATTAGGTTATGGATTCTTCTCTAGTAAAAAAGGTGAAGAAACTAAAAAAGTTGATAACAAAGAAGTGAAAGTAGGGGTACTTCAATTACTTAGTCACCCAGCTCTTGATCAAATTTATAAAGGTTTAGAAGATGGACTTAAAAAAGAAGGATATGAAGTTGGTAAGAATTTAAAAATTGATCTTCAAAATGCTCAAGGTGATCAAAGTAACTTAGCAAGTATGGGTCAAAAATTAGTTACAGATAACAACGATATCTTAGTAGGTATTACAACACCAGCTACTTTATCATTATCAAATGCAACTAAAGATAAACCAATCATCATGGGTGGTATTACTTATCCAGTTGAAGCAGGATTAATTAAAGCTGAAGACAAACCAGGAAATAACATTACTGGTGTAAGTGATAGAACTCCGATTAAACAACAGCTAGAAATTATGAAAAAAGTACTACCTAACATGAAAAAAGTTGGTATTTTATATACAGCTAGTGAAGATAACTCTGTAAAACAAGCTCAAGAAGCTGAAAAATTAGCTAAAGAATTAGGATTAGAAGTTAAAGTTTCAACAGTAGCTAATACAAATGATATTCAACAAGTAACAGAGAGTCTTGCTTCACAAACAGATGCAATCTTTGTACCAATCGATAACACAATCGCTAGTGCAATGGCAACAGTAGTAAAAGTAACAGACGCTAAGAAAATTCCAGTATTTCCATCTGCAGATACAATGGTAGCTGATGGAGGACTTTTAGGACTAGGTGTTGACCAATATCAAATCGGTGTTGAAACAGCTAAAGTTGTAGCTAAAGTATTAAAAGGTGCAGATACTAAAGATATGCCAATCGTACTTGCTAATGAGGGTGTTATCTACCTAAACGAAGCGAAAGCAAAACAATTGGGAATTGAAATTCCAAAAGAAATTAAAGATAAAGCAAAAGTAGTAGATAAAAAATAATATTATTGATATTATATTATTAAGAAGCTATTTGAATTCTGAATAATTAAAAAGAGCGACTCATCAAATCAATAGAAAAAATTATTGTTTATGAGGCGCTCTAAATTATATAAAATCAAATTAGAAAAAATATTAAATAAAAGAGGTGCGGAATGGATTTATTTATTTCAGCGATTTCACAGGGAATGCTGTGGGGTATATTATCGCTTGGATTATTTATAAGTTTTAGAGTTTTAAATATTGCAGATATGACTACAGAAGGTGCGTATCCTTTAGGAGCAGCTGTCTGTGTTATTTGTATACATAATGGAATCAACCCTATTATAGCCACATTGATTTCGATATTGGCAGGTATGTTAGCAGGTCTTGTTACGGGATTCTTAATTACTGTTTGTAAAATTCCAAGTTTACTTGCAGGTATCTTAACAATGACGGCATTATTATCAGTAAACTTAAGAATTATGGGTAGACCAAATTTAAGTTTAATCAATAAAGATACAATTTTCAGTAAGATTCAAGGATTAAACTTACCAACTCATTATGATACTGTATTTGTTGGAATTATTCTTTCTGGATTAATTATTATCGCTATGTCTTTATTCTTTTCAACGGAATTAGGTCAGAGTTTAATTGCAACAGGAGATAATGAGAAAATGGCAACAGCATTAGGTATTTCTACAAAAATAATGACGATTTTAGGATTAATGCTTGCCAATGGAATTATATCTTTAGCTGGTGCGATTTTAGCACAAAACAATGGTTATTCAGATGTAAACAGTGGTATCGGGGTAATAGTAGTAGCTTTAGCAGCAATTATTATAGGAGAAGTAATCTTTAAAGACGTAGCTTTCACAACAAGATTAATTTGTGTAATCTGTGGTGCTATAATTTATAGATTACTGCTAGTTGGAGTGTTAAAATTAAATATTATTGGAGCAAATGACTTTAAACTAGTTTCAGCTCTAGTAATTGCTATATTTTTAACTCTACCTCAATTAAAATTAAAAGCTAAGAGAAAGGATGCGTAGAAAATGTCATTTATAAAAATTAATAAAATAGATAAAACATTCTTTCCTGGAACTATTAGAGAGCAACATGCTTTAAAAAATGTTAGTCTTGAAATAAAAGATGGTGATTTTATTACTATTCTTGGTGGAAATGGAGCAGGGAAATCAACTTTTCTTAATGCCTTAGCGGGTTCATTCTCATTAGATGGTGGAGAAATCTTAATAGAAGGAAAAGATGTAAGTAATATAGTAGAACATAAGAGAGCAGGATTCATAAGTAGAGTTTTTCAAAATCCACTTGATGGAACAGCTCCTCGTATGACTGTTGCACAGAATATGTCTTTAGCACTACGACGTGGTAAAGTTAGAGGTTTTAAACCAGGAACTACTAAAGAAGATAGAAAACTTTTCAAAGAATTACTAGCAACTTTAGACTTAGGACTTGAAGACAGATTAGATAGTGAGATGGGATTATTGTCTGGAGGTCAACGTCAGGCTATTGCACTTTTAATGGCGACTATGACTACTCCGAAACTTTTACTTCTTGATGAACACACTGCAGCATTAGATCCTAAAACACAGAAGAAAATAATGGAACTTACTCGTGAAAAAATTGAAGAGAAAAACTTAACAGCTTTAATGATAACTCATAATATCCAAGACGCGGTGAAATACGGTAATAGAATAATAGTTCTACACCGTGGAGAGTTAGTTCGAGATATCAGCAAAGAAGAAAAAGAAAAGCTTGATGCAAAAGCATTATATGAGTTACTTTATAACTTGGAAGAAAATGAGTAGGATGATATGGGGTGACTTGATAAAATCTAGTTTAAGTCACTCCTATTTATTTTTCACATGATAATATGATATAATAAGGATAAACGTAAGGAGTAGTATAGAGTGAGTACGCCTTGATGGAGGAGGTTCAGGTTGAAATCCTGGCTATTACGTCTAAGACATCTATTTGTAAATAGGTGTCTTTTTTCATTTTAGATTCATCTTTTTACTTTATAATCTATAGTAAATGTAATTATAAAAGGGTTGCCTCAAAAGACCTGAATTTTAACAAAGTGGCTCAACGAAATCTTGTTTCTTAAGAAATCACGTTTTTGAGTCACTCCCTTTACATTTATAAATGAATTAAGTAAAATATAGTAGAAATTTAGTTAAGGAGATTATTATGAAAATACTTGTTGTTGAAGATGAACGCGATTTGAATAGAATAATTACTAAGCACTTAAAGAAAAATAATTATAGTGTAGACAGTTGTTTTGATGGTGAGGAAGCATTAGATTTTGTTAGTTATAGTGACTATGATTTGATTATTACCGATATAATGATGCCGAATGTTGATGGTTATGAGTTTATCGAAAGGCTTCGTGAGAGTAAAAACAATACACCAGTTATTATGTTAACTGCTAAAGATACTTTAGAGGATAAAATCGTCGGTCTAGATAGTGGTGCTGACGATTATATAGTTAAGCCGTTTGAATTTGATGAACTGCTTGCGAGAATAAGGGTTTTAATGAGAAGAAATTATGGTCTAGCAACTAATGTTATTCAAGTTGATGATGTTGTACTTGATATCGCCAAAAAACAAGTTACTAGAAATGGTGAGAATATAGGATTAACAGGTAAAGAATATGAGGTATTAGAGTATCTTATGAAGAATAAAGAGAGTATCTTGAGTCGTGATCAGATTCTTAATCATGTTTGGGATTATGACTATGATGGTGCTTCGAATATAGTAGATGTAATTATAAAAAATATTAGGAAAAAACTAGATAATGGAACGGATAAGACTATTATTTATACTAAAAGGGGGCTAGGATACTTTGTTAAATAAAAATTAAGAAATTATCGATATTTCCATTTAGAAAAGTATCATTAACTTTCAAAAATCACTTTATGGTATACAACATTTATAGTTTTATTAATAGGATCACTGATAGTTGGGACATTTTTAGTTAGTGATAGTGTTGTTGAAAAGAATAGTGAAAAGAAATTGATAGAAGAGGTAGCTGAAATCTCAAGCGGCTCTGATAAGTTTACCCCGTATGAAGATGGTGTCACGTTATCAGTCTATGATAAAGATGGAAACCTCATTGCAGGTTCTGTACCTAGAAATTTTAAGGTTAATGATTTTAGTCTAGGAGTTATTTCTGAATATAAAGATGTAAATAATAATAAGTATTTATATTATGATTCAGAAACTAGTTCTGCTAGATTAGGGAATGGGAAATATGTGAGAGGTATAGTACAAATTACCAATAATATAAACGGTTGGATATTGCCGTTAATTATTGGTGTGGGTAGCCCGTTCGTTATTTTGGTAATAATGTATGGTGGATACTTGATAATAAGGAGTTCATTGAAACCTGTAAGAGATATGACAGAAACAGCTGAGGCGATTGCAAAAAGTAACGACCTTACTAAACGAATACATATAGAAGATGGTGCAGATGAGGTTCACAAGTTAGGTAAAGTTTTTAATGAAATGTTAGAAACTCTAGAAAGTTCATCGAAAAGAGAACGCCAATTCAGTTCGGACGTATCACATGAGTTAAGAACTCCGATTTCTGTAATAATGGCAGAAAGTGAATATGGAGCTAAATATACAGATTCTATTGAAGACGCTAAAGAATCATTTGATGTAATAGAAAGACAAAGTAAGAGAATGACTACTATGATTAATCAAATTTTAGAATTATCTAGACTAGATAGTCGTTTAGAGATTCCAAAAGAAGAACTTCTTCTATCGGATAAAAATAAAACATACATTAGAAGACTATAAAAATTTCTATTCGATAATAAGAATATAAAGTTATTCTATAAATATAGAAGAAAATATCATAGTTCATGCAAATGAAGCTCTAATTATGAGTATGATAGATAATTTATTGTCAAATGCTTTGAAATATGCTGAAACAGAAGTAACAGTCAGTCTAGCCAAAAAGAAATAGAATAATTCTTGAAGTTGCTGATGATGGAATAGGAATAAATGATACTGAGAAAAAAACATATTTGGGATAGATTTTATAAAAGTAGATAAATCTAGAACTACGACAGAGGACAATTCTTCAGGGGTTAGGGGTTATCTATTACGAAAAATTGTAGAATTACATGATGGGTAAAATAGCGGTATTAGATAATAAACCAAAAAGGAACAAAATTTGTAGTGAATATATAAGAATAATAAAGCACATCTTTAAAATAGGAAGGTGTGCTTTTTAATATAATAGAAAATTTCAAAATAAATGAAAATCTTCATTTAGTATTCATAAAACGAAGATATAATAAAAAAATATCAAAAAGAAAAGAACAAAAATGAAAATCTTCATTTAGTATTCATAAAAACGGAGATATAATAAAAATATCAAAAGAAAAAGAACAAAAATGAAAATCTTCATTTAAGATTCATAAAAAGAAATATAAAAATAAGAATATAAAGAAAAAGAGGTAAATTAAAAATGACAAAAAAATATTAATAACAACGAAATCGAAAACAATTGAAGGAACTTATGTTGAAACTATTGAAAATGATAACCAATATAATGAACAACCTAAAAAAAGCAAAAAAAGAAACTTTTTAAAAACCATTAATTATCGGAGCATTAGCTGTTGTAGTAACAGGTGGAGTTGGAGCTTATGCTTTATGATAAATATGAAACTGCGCAAAGAACTAAAAATTCAAGATGCATACTATAATGTTAAGTTGAATACAGGAAATCAAACTAATTCAAATGATAATAACAATAGTGGAAATAATAGCTCAAATAATAATACTCAAAACAACAATTCACAACAAAATACTCAAAATGTTAAATCACAACAAGAGATCCGCTCAATTGTAGCAGAAGCAATATCAGTACCTGAACAAAATATTAATTTTGTAAAAATTAAACCTAAATATGAGGATGATTACGCACCACAAAATAATGGAGTATCTTTGTATGTTTATAAAGTCGAAGCAAAAGCTAACGGGTTGAAGTATGATGTAGTAGTAGATGCTGTATCAGGGAAAGTATTAAAAGTGAAGATTGATGACTAGAAAAAAATAATATTTTAATCTTCATCTAAGATTCATAAAGGAAATGTATAATAAAAAAATATAAAGAAAAAAGAGGTAAATGAAAAATGGCAGAAAACAAAAGAAAAAGAAACTTTTTAAAACCAATAATTATCGGAGCTCTAGCCGTAGTAGTAACGGGTGGGGTAGGTGCTTATGCATATGATAAGTATGAAACAGCACAAAGAGCAAAAATTCAAGAAGCATACTCGAATGTAAAAATGAATGTCGGAAATCAGATAAATCAAAATAGTAATAACGGAAACAATAACAATAATAGTAACAATGGGGATAATGGTTCAAATAGTAATTCGCAAAATATTGACCAATCTTCAAATGTTCAAAATAATAACAATAATAACGTCAACACTCAACAAAATACACAAAACGCTAAATCACAACAAGAAATTCGCACTATAGTAGCACAAGCAATTTCAACTCCTGAGCAAAATATTAATTTTGTAAAAGTTATGCCTGAATATGAGGATGACTATGCATATCAAAATAACGGAGCACCTTTATATGTTTATGATGTAGAAGCTCGTGCAAATGGGTTAGAATATGATGTGGTAGTAGATGCTGTATCAGGAAAAAGTACTAAAAGTAGAAATAGATAACTAATAAAAAGAACTGATAATCTAGAACTAAAAATCTAGGTTATCAGTTTTTCTTTTATAGAAGAGGATTTTCATGTATAAATTAAATGTTATTTTTCTCTTCTAAATGTTTACTTATTTTTTTGTTATTGTTATAAACATAATATCCAATGAAAAATAGCAACTATTAAATATAAATTAAAATTAGGATTAGCGATATAAAAATAGCATGGCCTTATAAGATATACGCATAAGTAATCCTTGGATAATTGAAGGTGCAAAATAGTAAAACTATGATTATAGAATTATCTATCTTTCTTGCTAAGAATATTATAAAAAAATTAATATTAGCAGAAGAATTAGTATTGCTAAATACCTATTTACAATAATATTAAATGCAGTTGGAAATTTGAAAGGATTAAAAAAATATCAATAAAGCTATTACTAATACTAATATTGTAATTATAGTATTTTTTTAGTGCGTTCATCAAGTTTGCTTCTGTTAGTGTACATGAAAAATATAACTTAGATAGAATCCACCAAAAATTAAAACTCCCACGATCGCAGCTTCTAATAAATTTAAAAGCCATAAAGGGATTAGCTAATATTGGTGCTAGATAAAAAAAGTATATAAATACCGGTTGCTATTAGTAAATTACGTTTGAAAAATAATCATCTTGCCTCCTTAATTATTTTTAATAATCCTGATAATGCGTAAGCAATAAAAGAAAAATCCTATTATAATAAGTATTAAAACTAAAGCACTTGAATTAAATATGAAAAAAATAAAGGAAGTGCTAAAATAATGCTTAGAAGCGGTGTATAAAGTTGTTCTCTGTCCTAGGAAGGTAACTAACATTGTGATTGCAAATGAAGAAAATCCATAAGCTAATATCAAAATAAAAACCAGCTTTATCACTAGTTCCATTATAAAATTTCAAAAAAAGTAGGGGAATAATATAGTATAAAAATACTAGTGAGTAAAAATATCCCTAATAATGTTTTTTTCTTTGCATGATAAAAATCTCCATAATTATTGTTTTTATTATTGTAATATTTTTATGTAGTATAAGTCTAGTAATATAACAAAACTAATAAAAAAATATTTATTGAATGGAGTAAAAATATTTTCGGATATCCCTTGTTAAAAATGAAATAATTAGAGTAAAATAAATATAATAATAATACAAAGGAGAACTATAAATTATGTCAAAAGTTCATGTTTTTGATCATCCATTGATCCAACATAAATTATCTTTTATTAGAGATAAGAGAACGGGGTCTAAAGACTTTAGACAACTTACTAACGAAGTAGGTTCTTTAATGGCTTATGAAATCACTCGCGATCTTCCTCTTGAGGATGTTGAAGTGGAAACGCCAATCCAAACTACTACTTGTAAGCGTCTTGCAGGTAAAAAAATTGTTTTCGTTCCAATCTTACGTGCAGGATTAGGAATGGTAGATGGATTAATGAATTTAATTCCATCAGCAAGAGTAGGTCACGTTGGACTATACCGTGATCCAGAAACTCTACAACCGCATGAGTATTTTGTTAAAATACCTAGCAATCCAGAAGAACGTCACTTTATCGTTGTTGACCCAATGTTAGCAACTGGTGGATCTGCAATTGCGGCAATCGACTCATTAAAACAACGTGGGGTTACTGATATTAAATTTATGTGTCTAATAGCAGCACCTGAAGGTGTAAAAGCATTACATGATGCACATCCTGATGTGGATATCTTTATCGCAGGTCTAGATGAAAAATTAAATGATCATGGTTATATCGTACCAGGATTAGGTGATGCTGGGGATAGAATCTTTGGAACAAAATAATATATAATAGGTTATTCTTAATTAAATTATATAAAAATTTAAGAAATCGCTAGCAAATATCAGCAAAATCATATTATAATATTTATTATGTATTTCTGATTTTTATATTACAACAGATTTAGAAATATAAAAAGTTACTTAAGAAAAAGAGGTGAGGGGAATATATGGAAAAACACACATATCTTATTACCAAATTATTTGGCTATGATATAACGGTTAATATTCCTAGTGTAATCACAACTTTAATAACAGTTTTACTTACCTTTATTATTGTGATGTTTCTAACTAGTAGAATAAAATTGAGACCAGATAGTAAACGTCAAAATGCGGTTGAATTACTTGCATATTTCGTTAGTGATAATGTCATTAAAGGTAATGTTAGCTGGAAAAAATATGGTAAAGGATTATGGGCGACAGCTCTAACAATTATTTCACTTGTTGCAGTAGCAAATACTATTGGTGTATTAATAGAAGTTAGTTACAACGAGGTAGTTTATGTAAACTCAGTAACGGCTGATCCAACATTTACTTTCTCTCTTGCATTATTGATTATTGTCTTTACTCATTTTGCAGGAATTAAGTATAAAGGTGTTAAACATTATTTTGGTACGTATACTTCTTCAGGTATAGGTATTACACCATTTAAAGTTATTGAAGAGTTCACAAACTTAATGACTTTCTCAATGCGTTTATTTGGTAACATTTATGCTGGTGAAATTTTATTAGCGCTATTAGCAACGCTTACTACAGTAGGGTTCTTCGGAGCTATTGCCGGTATGGTAGGGTTGGTAGTATGGAAAGGATTCTCTCTATTTATCGGGTTTATCCAAGCATACATCTTTACTGTATTAACATTTATTTATTTATCACACAAAATTAGTGATGAACATTAATCTTTTTAAACGCACTATATGTGCAAAAATCTTATAATTAATAAAATTCATTTATTATCCAAGGAGGAAAATATAATTATGGTAGAATTAATTGGAGCAGGTTTAGCAGCAGGTTTAGCAGCAGTTGGTGCTGGTATCGGTAACGGATTTTTATTCGGTAAATTTATCGAAGGTGTATCTCGTCAACCAGAATTAGAGTCAAGATTAAAATCAAATGCTTTTCGTATTATTCGCACTTGTAGAAGCAGTACCTATCTTTAGCTATCGTTATTTCATTCGTTATCTTAGCTAAATAATTTAGTATAATACTGTAAACAAAAAGAACTATGAAGAATAGGAGCATTTAGTAAATGGAAAATTTAGTATTTTTAGCTACTGAACACTCTTCTCATCAAGGTTTTAATCTAGGAAATATGGCTATTAACATTGTAGCTGTATTAATCTTATTAGTATTACTGAAAAAATTTGCTTGGGACAAACTTATTGATATGTTAGATGAGCGTCAAAAATTAGTTGAAGGTCAACTTGATGATGCAGCTAAAAATCAAAAAGAAGCTTTAGTTTTACTTGAAGAAAATCAAGAAAAATTAAAAAATGCACAAAAAGAAATTAAAGTTATGATGGAAGAAGCTCGTGAACAATCTAAGATTGAAAAACAAGCTATTCTTGAAGAAGCTCGCAAACAAGCAGAACAATTAAAAGTAAATGCTCAAAGAGACATTGAGGACGAGAAGAAAAGAGCACTTGAAGAAATCAACAAACAAATCGCTGATTTATCAGTGCTTGTAGCTTCGAAAATTTTAGAAAAAGAATTAGATGGCTCAACACAAAGTGAATATGTTGATAAAGTCATTAAAGAGGTAGGGGTGAAATAATGAGTAAGTCAGTATTAGCTAATAAAATTGGATATTCATTATTTGAAGTTGCAAAAGAAAAATAACACACTAGAAGAAGTTTCTTATGAGTTAAAGGAAGTTGCAAAAAGTAGTTAATGAAAACTCTGATTTTGTTACATTGATGAACAACCCTAATTTAGAAAAAATAAAGAAAATTAACTTGATTGATGCAGCATTTGCAGGAGTAAATAAATATGTTGTGAATGTTGTTAAAATCTTAGCAGGTAATCTGCAAAATCTCATTAATTAATTTTCGTTTTAGAACAATATACTGAATTGTTTAATAAACATTCAAGAAATGTTGTTGTTAAAGCTGAATCAGCTTCACCTTTAACTGAAGAACAGTTAGAAAAATCTAAAAAGAAAAAAATTAAAAAAATGAGTTACAACTAGAAAAATGTAGAAATTAATAATTTTGTAGATGAAAGTCTTCTAGGTGGTTTAAAACTTACTTATAATAATAAAGTAGTTGATGCTACTATTAAGGCGAAATTAAATGCTATAAAATCAAAAATTTCTTCAATCTAGAAGAAGTTGAAACAAGGAGGGACATAAATGGCTATTAAAGCTGAAGAAATTAGTTCATTACTAAAATCACAAATAGAAAATTATCAGTTTGAAGTTAAGTCAACAGATGTCGGTACAGTTATAGAAGTAGGGGACGGTATTGCTCGTGTATACGGTCTTAATGAAATAATGAGTGGTGAGCTTGTAGAGTTCACTAAAACAGGGGTTATGGGGCTTGCTCAAAACCTTGAAGACACAAATGTTGGTATCGTAATTTTAGGTCCAACTACTGATATTAAAGAAGGAGACGAAGTTCGCCGTACTGGACGTGTAATGGACGTACCTGTAGGTGAAGAACTAATTGGACGTGTAGTTGATCCATTAGGACAACCAGTTGATGGTCGTGGACCAGTTAACACTACAAAACGTCGTCCAATTGAATCTCCAGCAGTAGGGGTTATGGGACGTAAATCAGTATCTGTTCCATTCCAAACTGGTATTAAAGCGATTGATGCATTAGTACCTATCGGACGTGGGCAACGTGAGCTTATTATCGGAGATAGACAAACAGGTAAAACTGCAGTTGCTATCGACTCAATCTTAGCTCAAAAAGGACAAGATGTAATTTGTATCTATGTAGCAATAGGACAAAAAGAATCTACAGTACGTAGTGTGGTAGAAACTCTTAAAGAACACGGTGCTTTAGACTACACTATCGTAGTAACAGCATCAGCATCTCAACCAGCACCACTTCTTTACATCGCACCTTATGCAGGGGTTGCAATGGCAGAAGAATTTATGTTTAATGGTAAAGATGTAGTAATCGTATATGATGACTTATCTAAACAAGCAGCAGCTTACCGTGAGTTATCATTACTATTAAAACGACCACCAGGTCGTGAAGCATACCCAGGGGACGTATTCTATCTACACTCACGTCTTCTAGAACGTGCTGCTCGTGTAAATGAAGATTTTGGTGGAGGAAGTATCACAGCACTACCATTCGTAGAAACTCAAGCAGGTGATATCTCTGCATATATTCCAACAAACGTAATTTCGATTACAGACGGACAAATCTTCTTACAATCAGATTTATTCTTCTCAGGTATTAGACCAGCGATTAACGCCGGACTTTCAGTATCTAGGGTAGGGGGATCTGCTCAAATTAAAGCGATGAAAAAAGTATCAGGTACTTTACGTCTTGACTTAGCATCTTACCGTGAGTTAGAAAGCTTTGCTCAATTCGGTTCTGACCTAGATCCAGCGACTCGTGAAAAACTAGAACGTGGTAAACGTACAGTTGAAGTTTTAAAACAAGACTTACACAAACCAATTCCAGTAGAAAAACAAGTTATGATTCTTTATGCTTTAACTCACGGATTCTTAGATGATGTAGAAGTTAAAGATATTCACAGATTCGAACAAGAATTATATTCATACTTAGATGCTCATGAAAATGAAGCAGTTAAGCACATTATTGAAACAAAAGACTTACCATCAACAGAAGTTATGGATGAAGTAATCGCTGCATTCAAAAAAACTTTTGCCTAAGATGATAAGTAGTAGAGTAAAGGTGGTGAACTAATTGGCGTCACTAAGAGATATTAAAAACAAAATCAATTCTACTAAGAAAACTAGTCATATTACAAAAGCAATGGAGATGGTTTCAACATCTAAGCTTTTAAAAGCACAATCAAACACGCAAAAATTTAATCCATACATGCAAAAAATGCAAGAAGTGATGGGGACAATTTTTGGAAAAAGCTCTAGTATTAAACACCCTATGTTAGAAAAAAGAGAAGCTAAGAAAACTCTTTATGTGGTAATTACTAGTGATAGTGGTTTATGTGGAGGATTCAACTCAAACGTTATTAGAAACTTTGTTAATACTGTTAATGAAAGACATGCTAATAGCGAGTATGGTATTGTTGCTATAGGTAACTATGGAGCAGAATTCTTTAGAAAAAATGGCTATAATGTAGTTGATAGTTATAGAGATATACCAGATGAGCCAAGTTTCACTCAGGTTAAACAAATTACTAATAAAGTAGTAGGATACTTTATTGATAAAGAATATGATGAAATTTATTTACATTATAATCACTTTGTTAGTATGATTCAACAGGTTGTAACTGAAAGTAAAGTTCTTCCTATTGACAATACAGACAAATTCGCAAATTCTGAAGAGCAACAACCTACAGGAGCTTATGAATTTGAGCCTGGTGAGACAGCTGTACTAGATGTAATACTACCTCAATATGCTGAAAGTATGATTTATGGAAGTATATTAGATAGTAAAGCTAGTGAGCATTCTGCAAGAAAAACAGCAATGAAAAATTCGACTGATAATGCAGGAAATATTATTGATACACTTACGATTAAATACAATCGTGCAAGACAAGCTGCAATCACTCAAGAAATTACTGAGATTGTAAGTGGAGCAGCAGCAACAAAATAGTAATGAGAAAGGAGAAGCTATTAAGTTAGCATACAACATATGAATAAAGGTTATATTCTCCAAGTTATGGGACCTGTAGTAGATGTTAAATTCGAATCAGGGCATATGCCAAATCTATTAAACGCTTTAGAAGTTTACATAGAAAAAGGCGATGGGAAAAAAGAAAAATTAGTTCTTGAAGTTTCTCTAGAAATTGGTGATAACGTAGTAAGAACAATCGCTATGTCATCTACTGATGGATTAAATAGGGGAGCAGAAGTAGTAGATACAGGAGCACCAATTACAGTTCCTGTAGGTAACTACACATTAGGTCGTGTCTTCAACGTATTAGGTGAAGCAGTTGACCACGGTGAAGAAGCAGGAGCAGAAGTTCGTAAAGATTCAATTCACAAAGAAGCTCCAACATTCGAAGAATTATCAACTCACGTTGAGGTTCTTGAAACAGGTATTAAAGTTATCGACTTACTTGCACCATATATTAAAGGTGGTAAAATCGGTCTTTTCGGTGGTGCGGGAGTTGGTAAAACGGTTCTTATCCAAGAACTTATCAACAACGTTGCGCAACAACACGGTGGATTATCAGTATTCACAGGTGTAGGTGAGCGTACTCGTGAAGGAAATGACTTATACTATGAAATGAAAGATTCTGGTGTTATTAACAAAACAGCCATGGTATTCGGACAAATGAACGAACCACCAGGTGCTCGTATGCGTGTAGCATTAACAGGATTAACAATGGCGGAATACTTCCGTGATGAAGAAGGACAAGACGTACTTCTATTCATCGATAACATCTTCCGTTTCACACAAGCAGGTTCTGAGGTTTCTGCGTTATTAGGACGTATGCCATCAGCCGTTGGTTATCAACCAACACTTGCTACAGAGATGGGACGTTTACAAGAACGTATCACATCAACTAAAAAAGGTTCTGTTACATCTATCCAAGCGATTTATGTACCAGCCGATGACTATACTGACCCGGCTCCAGCGACTACATTCGCTCACTTAGATGCAACAACTAACCTTGAGCGTGCGTTAACAGAGATGGGTATCTACCCAGCCGTTGACCCACTTGCTTCTACATCTAGAGCATTAGCTCCTGAAATCGTAGGAGAAGAACACTATCAAGTTGCGACTAGAATTCAAAGAACTCTTCAAAAATATCGTGAATTACAAGATATTATCGCCATCTTAGGTATGGATGAGTTAAGTGATGAAGATAAGAAAACAGTTGATAGAGCACGTCGTGTTCAATTCTTCTTATCTCAAAACTTCCACGTAGCTGAACAATTCACAGGTCAACCTGGTTCATACGTACCAGTATCTGAATCAGTACAAGCATTCAAAGGAATCCTAGATGGTAAATATGACCACATTCCTGAAGATGCATTCCGTCTAGTTGGTGGAATTGAAGACGTATTAGAAAAAGCTCGTAAACTAGGAGTAGAAGTATAATACAAATAGAGGTAAATAAATGAATACTTTAAGTGTAAGCATTGTTACTCCTAATGGAGAAGCTTATAGCGCTAAAGAAGCTTCTATGGTTGTATTGGGAACTACAAGTGGACAACTTGGTGTAATGGCTAACCATGTTCCTATGGTTGCATCATTAAAGGTTGGTCCTCTTAAAGTGATTTTTCCCGATGGACGTGAAGAATATCTAGCTGTAAGTGAAGGATTTGTGGAAACACATAAAGGCGAAGTAACTATTATAGTTCAAACAGCAGAATTAGGTAAAGACATCGATGTTGAGCGTGCTAAAAGAGCATTACAACGTGCAGAAGATCGTCTTGCTAAAAAAGAAGAAGGTCTTGATGTAAGACGTGCAGAACTAGCTTTAGCTAAAGCTTGTGCTCGTCTGAAGATAGCTGAACAATTATAAGAAAAAATGTAGTTCATATTTATTATGAACTACATTTTTTTTATAACTTAAAAATTATGTTTTATTTTAAAAACTCACAAAGAAATAAAAAAACCTCGGAATTTAGGTTTCATATTAGAAACTTATTTCTGAGGTTTAATATTTCAATTAATTATTTTTTTCTACGTTTTAATAATCCGACTATAGCAAGAAGTGATAGTCCAATTGCAGTTAGAGATTTACCTGTAGTTTCACCAGTTTTTTTGGAAGAGTTTTTTTGGTGTATTAGTAGGTGTAGAGTTCGCACCTCTAGTATCTATTACTGTGAATTTTTTCTCTTCTTGAACAGCTGATGAGTTTATATCTTTTTCGCTTGAAGCAAATGCTGTTTTAATTTTAGCTACAATTGCGAATTTGCTGAAGTGATCAACTGTGAATTGTAGGTTATTTTTACTTACAAATGAAGGGATTAGTTCAATAGAGTTATCCTCTTTAATATGATAAACAAGTATATCTTTGTTTTGTTCATTTTGTAGTAAAGCAACTTTTACTGTTCTTGGAACATTAAGATTTACTGTTTTATTATCTTTTTGTAATTCTAAATCTACAACTCTAATTGATGTAATATCTTTTTTGTCTTTAATACTATTGTTGGCATCAGCAACAACTTTATCTTTTAGATTTTCTAAGTTTATATCTTTTAGTGATATCTTTGGCAGATAAAGTTAAATCTTTATTGTCTGTAGAGTATAAATCAGCGCTTATATCTTTATCTTTTGATTTAATAGTAACAGTAACTGTATTATTGTTAATGTTTAGTTCTGGTAATTCTGAAGCAACAGGAGCGTCAGAAGGGACTGAATATTCATATTTTGTACCATATTCATTTTCTCTAACTTTATTACCATTTTCAGAAATAACTGTGTTTCTTACACTTGGATGTATCACAAATTGATTGTTATCTTGGAATAGTTGTCCTATTTCAAGAAGTATTTTCTCAGAATTGTTTTGAGCTGCGAACATTACTCCAAGAGGAAGGTTATTTGCACTCTTATAAACAGGTAATGATATTGCAGGGTTTCCTGTTAAGTTGAATAACCAAGTGAACGGTGTTCTTCTCATCATAGGTTCCCATTGTTTAACAAGTAGATTGAATCTTTCTTTTGGATCTTTGATTTTATTAATATTATAAAGTTGTTCTTCAACTTTTGGATCAACATAAGGATCTACTTTTTTATCATTTGATGGTGCTGTTACCGCATTAGTAGCCATTAAGAATAAATCATACTTTTTGTAGAATTCATTCATTTGGTTAAAGTAAACTGAAGCAGATTTTGCAGATGAAATATCTGTATTTGCATTTTTTCCTTTGTATGATGAAGTTCCTAATGCATAAGTCGCAGGGTCTAAATCACGTTTGTTTTTTTCTTTAGCTAAGTTTGTCGCTGCAGTATAACCCCCACCAATTGCACCTATTGTATATGTTCTAATACCTTCGTAACCGTCAATTGGAAATTCATTTACTTCTTCAACAGTAAATCCTTGTTTTCTAAGGAAATCAACAGCTTTAAGAACAGCTTTTTTACCATCTTCACTTAATTCAACATCTTTTAATGGTGTTTTTAATGAATAAGCAATTTTAAGTGATTTTAAGTTCTTAGGAACTTCTAATAAAGTTTTTGGTTTACTGATGTTTGTTTTATCAAAATAAGTTTTAGCATCCTCAATAGTTTTTACTAGTGGAAACTTAACAACATGTCCAGTTGGTTTTAAACCGATAAGACCAGTCCATGAAGCAGGAATACGAATTGATCCCCCAGCATCACTTCCGCTTGCGATTGATACCATACCACTTGCTACAGCACCAGCACTTCCTCCTGAAGATCCTCCAGTGTTACGACTAGGATCCCAAGGGTTACCAGCAGGCCCTAGTAATTTAGAGTCAGTAATATTTCTAGTTCCAAACTCAGGGTAGTTAGTTTGTCCAAGGATAACAAAACCTAGTTTTGCAAATTCTTTGGCAACAGCTCCACTTACTGAAGATGTTTTACCTTTATTTAAATACACACCGTAAGAAGAATCCCCATTTTTTAAAGCATCTAATCCTTTAATTAGAGTAGGAACACCTAAGAATGGTTGTTCATCCCAATTTACAGGATTAGCAGCTAGTTTTCCTGCACTAATACGATTGTCAATTTCTTTAGCAGTTTTATATGCTTCTTCAACAATAGCATGAGGAATTTTACCATTTTCTGTAGTAAGAACAGCATTTAACTTAGGATTTTCTTCTTCTATAACTTTATAAGCTAAGTCAACAAGTTCTGTACTAGTAACTTTTTTCTCACGAATTAGTTTTGCAAGTTCTAGAGCACTTTTTTGTTTATATTCAGCAACAGTAAATGGAATTGTTGGTTTAGCAACTTCCTTGTTTTCAACACTAGCACTGTTTGTTGACTCATTGTTACTTGAAGTCGGTGCTACAGTGTTAGCTGAAGTAACAGGACTAGTAGATGGTGTTACAACTGCATTATTAGTAGCATTTTTATCAGTGTTATTTACAGCAACAGCTTTATCGTTAGTATTAGCTGTATTAGTCACATTTGCCGGTGCTGTAGTTTTATCTTCACTAGCTTTAGCTTGATTGTCATTAGCTAATACTGGAAATAATGTTGCAGCTGCGAAGGCAGGAATAAGTACATATTTTAATCTTATTTTTTTCATTTTTTTAGCTCCTATTTTAAATAATGATTTAAGCTCTTGAAAAAGCTTTTCCACATATCATTATACTCCGATACTCGATTATCAATCAAGAAAATTAGTTTGATGAAAATGAAAAATATTATTATGGTTTTCTTTATGATTAACATTATATAGAGATTAGGAGAAAAAATATTTTTTTAGAAAAATAAAATAAATACGGTCAATTATAGAATCAACCGTATTTAAATTAATTTAATACTAATTATTATTTTTTTCGTTTTAGTAGTCCAATTAAAGCAAGGAATGAAAGTCCAATTGCTGATAGGAAGTTGTTTGTACTTTTCACCAGTGTTTGGAAGAGTTTTAGGTGTTGAATTTGAATTTAGTTGAGTTTGTATTTACTACTTTTTTCTCTTCTTTAACAGATGAATTTAGTGAATTTTCAGATTTACTTGGAGTAGAAACAGTCCCATTGTTGATATTTAAAGTTGATAATTCTGCAACAGTAGGTGCGTAAGTTGGAACTGCGTATTCAAATTTAGTTCCATCTTCATTTACTCCTATTTTATTTCCATTTTCTGAAACATTTGAGCTTCTAATAGCTGGGTTCATTTTGAATTGATGTCTGTCTTGGAAGTATTGACCAATTTCTAAAAGTACTTTTTCAGAATTATCTTTTGCTGCGAACATTACACCGAATGGTAGATTTTTATCACTTAGATATGTTGGTAGTGAAATCGCAGGATTTCCAGATAAGTTAAACACCCAAGTATATGGAGAACGTCTAGTCATTGGTAACCATTGTTTAGTTAATAAATTAAATCTTTCTTTTGGATCTTTAATTTTATTAATGTTATATAGTTGTTCTGCAATATCTGGCTCTATATATGGATCTACTTTTTTATCATTAGATGGAGCAGTAACTGCGTTAGTTGGAACTAGGAATAAATCATATTTTTTATAAAATGCATTCATTTGATCTATAAATGTAGATAATGGTTTTACTGAAGAAATATCAGTATTTGCATTTGGTCCCATATATGAAGAAGTTCCTAATCCGTAAGTTGTAGGGTCTAGTTGACGTTTGTTTTGTTCTGTTACGTTTTTAACAGCTGCAACATAACTTTCTTCTCCGATACCACCCACAGTGTATGTTTTAATTCCTTCGTATCCATCGATAGGGAATTCTTTAACTTCTTCAACTGTAAATCCTTCTTTTCTTAGGAAATCTACTGTTTCTAAAATAGCTTTTTTAGCAACTTCACTTAATTCAAGATCTTTAAGTGGAGTTTTAAGAGTGTAGGCTATTTTTAATTTTTTCAAATCTTTAGGTGGTTCTACTAATGTTTTCGGTTTACTTAATTCAGTTTTTTCAAAGTAAGCTTTAGCATCTTCGATAGTTTTTACTAGAGGAAATTTAACCACGTGTCCAGTAGGTTTTAAACCAATAAGACCAGTCCATGAAGAAGGAATACGGATAGATCCTCCAGCATCACTACCGCTAGCTATAGGTACCATACCACTAGCTACGGCTCCAGCACTACCACCTGAAGATCCTCCAGTATTACGGCTAGGATCCCATGGATTACCAGCAGGTCCAAATAATTTAGAATCTGTGATATTTCTAGTTCCTAATTCTGGATAGTTAGTTTGACCAAGTATAACAAAACCTAATTTAGCAAATTCTTTAGCTACAGGACCACTTTCGTCAGCAATTTTACCTTTGTTTAGATATACACCATTAGTGTAGTCACCATTTTTAAGTTGATCAAGACCTTTAATTAAAGCAGGTACACCTAAAAATGGTTGAGCATTCCAATCAATAGGATTAGCAGTTAATTTTCCAGCGCTAATACGATTGTCAATTTCTTTAGCAGTTTTATATGCTTCATCAACAATAGCTTTAGGAATTTTTCCATTTTCAGTTGTTAGAACAGCATTTAATTTAGGATTTTCTTCTTCAATAACTTTGTAAGCTAAGTCAACAAGTTCTGTACTAGTGACTTTTTTCTCACGAATTAATTGAGCAAGTTCCAGAGCACTTTTTTGTTTATATTCAGATACAGTAAATGGAACTTTTGGTTTAATAACTTTATTGTTTACAACATTTGTGCTGCTAGTTGCTTCAGTGTTGTTTGCAGATGTAGGTTTTACACTATTAACCGAACTAGCAGAAGTAGTAGGTGCTATTTCTATGGTATTATTAGCAGTGGAAACACTAGTTGTTTTTTTATTAGTACTTTCCAGTGTATTAATATTTGAAGTCGTTATTGTTTTATCATCATTAGCTTTAACCTGATTGTCGTTAGCTAATACAGGGAATAACGCTGCAGCTGCAAAGGCTGGTATAAGAACATATTTAATATTATTTTTTTTCATTGTTAACTCCTATTGTAGAAAAATGATTGAAAGCCTGAAAAAGCTTTTCGTTTATCATTATACTCTGATATTGAGTATCATTCAAGAATATAGTATTAAAAATAAAAAATATAAGTGATTTAATAATATATTAAATCACTTATATTTTAATAATACTAATATCCTTTTAAGGCATTCATACGAGCTTCAGATTGCCCTTTAGCATCTTTTTTCTCACCTTTATATACTGCTGATTCCCATGATCCGTATAGTGGGTTAGGGAATATTATGAATTTCTCACCAAATTCAGCTTTTAATTGCTCGAACATTTTATCTCTATCAGCTTCTGATATAGTAGAGAATTCCGCAAAGTCAACTAAGTTATCCCCAAATAACATAACTAGATTAGTATGTTTTATAACTTCTTGACGACGCCCTTCTTTAGATTTGTCACCTTCTTTTTTGAACATTAGGTGATCACGTCCTTGAACTGGTATACCTTGTGCTTCAAGATTTTTAATAGTCGCATCTACTTGAGAATCTGTTCTGTCAGAAATATAGTAGATTTGAACTTTATTTTTGTCAGCAAATTGTAAGAATTCTTTAGCTCCAGCTACAGGTTTAGCTTCGGCTTTTTGAACCCATTCATCCCAGCTTTTAGGGTTAAATGCAGTTCCATCTTTAACATTTTTAACTTGGTATGGAACATTATCTAATACTGTTTCATCTAAGTCTAATACAATAGAATACGGTTTATTAGTAGGCTGTTTTAGTAATTCTTTTAATCTACTAGTAGCAATGTTATAACCTTGTTGATATAATGCATCTACTTCAGCAGCATTTTGATACCATAGTGCTCCCATTGTATTTTCTCTCGATCTAAGTTGATCATAAGTAAGAGTTATTTTTATTATCTCCACTCTTATTTTCTTCTTTTTTTCTTCAGTTTTTGTGCACATCCAGTTGCAAGAACAACTGTAGCTAATACTGAAGAAATAGACATAACAAGTTTTTTTATTTTTCATAATATTTATAGCTCCTTTTTGTTATCTACAATTATAAGTATAAAAATAAAAAAATATGAAAAAAATTCAATATGTAATTATTTATGATAAATTTATAAAATTAATATTTTAATAAAAATTTATTTAGTTTAGCATAGAAAACGGTTTAAACAAATAATAATAAAGTAAAAAAATAATATTATTTATTTTGAAGATTAAATGTTGGGGAGTATAATGTATTATCTTTAGGTGTGATAATATATAAGATTTTTTTATAGGTTATTATAATTAAGTAAAGAATTAAATAGTTTGGTTTTGTCATATAATTTTACTTGAGGAAATGGAGGTTTTCAGAGGACTAGATTTAGAGAATTTACAAAAGAATTAGCAATAAATGTTGTTCTAGAATGTAGTAGACATCTAAACAGTAAGGTTAAAGATGAGGTTTATATAAGAGAGTTGGAGTTGGGAAAGTTTAATTTCTTGACTAAGGAAATAAGAGATTAAGGTTTATTATATTATATATGAGTGTAAATTATGGAAACTTAACTGGAGAAGAAATAGTAATTTAGGTGTATCATGTATAATTAATTGTCTTGTTTTTAATAGGAAAAAGTGGTATAGGCTAGTTTTGGAAATTATTTAAGGTTTGATGACAATTATTTACTAAAGCTATAGTGTTGATTATTCGAGAATAAAATGAATGTTTAGATGAAGTAGCTTAAGGAACTCCAGTGGTTATAGGATTATTAATTAATTTTTAATATTGAAAAAAATATTATTCTTAGTGAAATTAATATGGTAAGAAAAAGGATTTTAATGAATTACTGATTATATAGCCTTCTGATATTATATTCAGATTATATATATGAATTATTGTTTACTATTTGACGTTACATAAACAAAAAGCTATAGGAACAAGAGGAGGTTAAATTGTTAAAGTTTGTTTTTTTAGTGTGATAACGAGATATCACATACAGCACAATTTATTAGAGCGTTGAGATATTTCGTGAAATTAGTATGATAAAAGGCTAAAAAAATCAAAAAAATGATTTTTTTAGCTGAAATTTATTAGTCTTAATATTTTATCGTAATATGAGTAGTTATTTTCCAAGATATTTTTTTCTTCTTTTACAAGTTCAGGTTCATCGGTAATAATACCATCTGCAGGGCTTTGTAAGTATCTAGTAATTAAAGCTGGATCATTTATTGTCCAGACAAAAACTTTTTTGTTTTGTTTTTTAGCTTGTTCTACTAGACGATCTCTGTATGAGAAGTCTTCTATTACGAAAAAGTCGACAATACTTTGATGGAAGTTTCCAAATTGAAGAGGGATTACATAACCAGTTTCTAAATTTGGTGCCTTTGTTTCAAGTTCTTCCATAACTTTAGAATTAAGTGACATGAATTTATAATTTTCAAGTTTTAATCTTTTTATTTCTTCAATAAGAATGTCGACGTAGTTACTTGGTTCACCACCATGAGGTTTTAGTTCTATTACTAGATTCATATTTAAATCCTTAGCTTTATTTACAAATTCTTCTAAAGAAGGTATTTTACTAGTATGGTCTCCTTGTTTTATTTGTAGACCAACAACCTCATCGAAGTTCATGTCTTGAACTCGTCTATTAATTCCCGTTAATCTTTTAAGGTTATAATCATGCATAACTATAAACTTATTATCTTTAGTTAGTAGTATATCTAATTCTACGTAATTGGCACCTGCTTTTGAAGCACCTACAAGAGATTCGATTGAATTTTCTACACCTTTAGTAACATATCCACGGTGAGCTACTGTTTCAATATTTTTGTTAACTCCATTTCCATGAATATTAAAACCATTAATAAGAGTCGCACTAATAATTATGATAGTAGTAAGGGTTGCTACTAATCTTGATTTTTTTCTTATTTTCGTTAAGGTTATTAACTAGCTTTTTCAGAAATTTCATTTTGTTCTATTAAAACGGTTATTAGTATAGTAATAACTGTTACTTTTGAAATTACTCCAAGAAAGAAAAATAATAGCACTAATCAATGAGAAAAAAATAGAGTTTGTACAATGGGTATTATTTCCATTCCTATCAAAAATACATACATATAAATGTTATTATAGCGATAAAAAACACCTGCTAATGCAATATATATTGTTTCAAATAGGAACATAGTGAATAATAGTTTTCTTTTTCCAGTTTTTCGTTAGTTTCCAGCTGGTTTTTTATACTATCTAGAATCTTTTCGTCTCCGACAGCAGTAAGAGGAAGTGTGAAAATTAATCTAAGATTAAGATAGGCAAAAAAATATCATTACTATTCCCCAAAATGATAAGACCACTGTTAGTTTTCATTATTTCACTGCTAATAAATTTAGGGATAAATAGATTTTTAGCGAGAACCGATCTTACACCTAGATTTATTGTAGGAATAGTTATTATAAAATAAATAATAAAAAAATAGAGTTTGAAAAACCAGCTAGATTTTTGTTTTATCCCATGCATTATTTAATATACTACGATATGAATATTGTCTATCGGTTAGTTGCCCATATATAGTAAAAAGTAAGAAGAGAAAAATTCTATAAACATTAAAAAAATGCTACTATAAGTATAAGAATATTTAATATTAAGAAACTATATGGATTTGTTAGTATACTTAGAATATTATTTTTATCTAAATGTTCTTCTCCTGCGAGGGTAAGGGCAAGTTGAAAAATTCTAGCAATAACCCATAAAACCACAGACAAGGAGTAGCTGAATTATAGCTGCAATTGATATATAGGTAAACTTATAGCGATTTATATTTTTTTAAGAACATTAGAAAAATAGATTATAAATTTTTGAAATTCATTAAATGCTCACTTTCTAAAGTATTTTTTTGCTATTAGATTATATCAAAAATAAGATTTCCAAGCAAGAAAAATAAATAATTATTAAAACGTCTGTGGTAACGTTACTTTTTTTGTTGACAAACTTTTCGTATGTGAGTTAAAATAAAAAAAGTAACGTTACCATCGTTGTTTGGTAAAAATGTTAAGAGTCATTATATAAAAATTTCAAAAATAAAAAAAGGAGAAAGAACTATGGACTTAAAAAAAGTTGTAAAAAGAAGTTGTAGAACATAGTGGTGGTGAGGAAAACTTACGCTCTGTTGTTCACTGTGCAACTCGTCTTCGTTTAGAATTAAACGATGAGAAAAAATATAATAAAGAAAAATTAGAAGACATCGAAGGTGTTAAAGGTGTATTCTTTAACAACGGTCAGCTTCAATTAATCTTCGGAAGTGGTCTTGTTCAACAAGTATATGCTAAATATAATGAAGTATATAAAGGTGGAGCTTCTAGTGAAGAAGAAGGAGAAAAAACTACTTCTAAAAAACCAAAAGGAAATCCACTACAACGTTTTGTAAAAATGTTAAGTGATATTTTCGTTCCTATCATTCCAGCAATCGTTGCTGGTGGTCTTTTAATGGGGATTAATAATGTCTTAACAGCGAAAGATTTATTCTATACTGGTAAGTCTGTTATTGAAGCTAATCCAGGTATTGCAGGTCTTGCAGATATGGTTAACGTATTTGCTAATGCACCGTTCGTATTCTTACCTGTATTAATTGGTTTCTCTGCTACTAAACGTTTTGGTGGTAATCCATATCTAGGTGCTGCACTAGCGATGTTAATGGTTCACCCAGATGTAATGAATTTCTATGTATTTGGTAAATTAGATCCATCTACAAACCAACTTCTTGCTCCAGCTTTAGATATCGTTAACCAAAGTGGTCAAGCAGTTGAAGGTCTACAAAGACTTACATCTCTTCAATACTGGGATGTATTTGGATTTAAGATCGCTAAAGTAGGATACCAAGGAACGGTATTACCAATTCTTGCAGCTGCTTGGTTATTAGCGACAATTGAAAAATTCTTACGTCGTGTAACGCCATCATGGTTAGACAACTTAACTACACCATTAGTTTCATTATTCGTGACTGGATTTGTAACATTCGCATGGATGGGACCTGTACTTCGTGAAGCTGGTACTTTATTAGGTGAAGGATTACAATGGTTATACATGCAAGGTGGATTCGTAGGAGCAGGTATTTTTCGGTTTATTCTACGCACCAATCGTAATCACTGGATTACACCAAAGCTTCTCAGCTATCGAAACTCAATTACTAGCTGCAACAGGATTAACATTTATCTTCCCAATCGCATCTATGTCTAACGTAGCGCAAGGTGCAGCGGTTCTTGCAGTATTAGTATTCTCTAAAAACACAAAAATGAAATCAATCTCATCAGCATCTGGAATTTCTGCATTATTAGGTATTACAGAGCCAGCTATGTTCGGGGTTAACCTAAGACTTAGATATCCATTTCTATGGAGCTATTGCAGGAAGTGCGGTAGGAAGTGCATGGATTGGATTAAACAAAGTATTTGCATCAGCATTAGGAGCAGCAGGTCTTCCAGGATTCTTATCAATTCCTGCAAACCACTGGTCAACATTTGCTATTGGTTTAGCATTATCATTCATCGTTTCATTCTCAGTAACAGCATACTTCTTCAAAACTAAGAAGGAACTTGTAAATGCTAGCTAATAACTGGAAACAAAATCTTCATTTAGAACCTACTAAGGGTTGGCTTAATGATCCGAATGGATTAGCCTACTTTAAAGGTAAATATCATATTTTTCATCAATATTCATATGAAGTGGAAGGCGGATTAAAATTATGGTATTACTATACTAGTAGTGACCTAAAAAATTATGAAGATCGTGGCGTATTCCTTACACCAACAATAGAAGAAGAAAAGAGTGGTGTTTATTCAGGAAGTGCCAATATAGAAGATGGAAAACTAGTCTTCTATTACACAGGAAATGTGAAATATAAAGGTGATTATGACTACGTTCATGAAGGACGTGGTCATAATACCATATCTTTTGAAACGGAAGATGGAATTAATTTTACTGAGAAAAAATGTCTGTTAACAACAGATGATTATCCTAATATGTCAAATCATGTTAGGGATCCAAAGATATTTGAAAAAAATGGAAAAAACTATCTAGTTCTTGGAGCTAGAGATAGCAATGATTATGGATGTTTATTAGTATTCGATAAGGATACTCTTAAACCATATAAAACTATTTACTCAGAAAAATCTAGGGATTTCATGTGGGAATGTCCAGATTATTTTTGAAGTAGATGGAAAAGAAATATTTATGTTTTTCACCTCAAGGTATTACAAGAATGTATCCCAAATTATGAAAATATGTATCAAATTGGATATTCTGTAGTTGAAGATGGAATTGAGAATGTTGATAAATTAGATAACTTCACATTATTAGATTATGGGACATGATTTTTATGCATCGCAAACATTTTCTAGATGAAGATGATAATCGTGTGCTTATCGGTTGGATGTATGTGCCGGATAGTAGTTATACATAATCCGACTACGAAAGTTTGGTTATCAAAACTGTCTAACTAGTTCCTCGTGTAGTAAATTACAAAGATGGGTAAAGTTAGACAAACGCTACACAAATCAGTGAAAAGATTTATTAGGTAATGATATTAAAAACTAATGACTTTAACAAAAATACATGGTATTATAAACAAGAACATGGCAGATAAGTTTTGAAATTAGTGTAGCTGATTTTTAAAGTAAGCTATGATAACAAGAAATTAAAAGTTTCTTTTGGTACTAGTGGTTATGGAAGAGATGATAGAAAATATAAACTGGATTTAAAAAATGTAGAAATAGTATTTGATAGTTCATCTATTGAATTATTCGCAAACGATGGATCTTTTGCACTTTCAACAAGATTTTATCCAGAAAATCACAATGTTAATATCTCAGCCACTGATTATTTAACAAAAGAACTTGGAGCAATCGAAATTAGAGAGGAGAACTAAAATGGCAGTTTTATGTATAGGAGAAATGCTAATTGACTTTATCGGAGAAGATGTAGGAACAATCGATAAAGTAAAATCATTTAAAAAAGAGGCTGGTGGATGCGTAGCTAACGTGGCTTGCGTTACACAAAAACTAGGGCATAAGAGTTACTTATTAACATCACTTGGACAAGATGGTTTTGGTGATTTTCTAGAAAATACTTTAAAAAATGAGAATGTAGACTGTAGATATGTGAGTCGTAAAGCTAGATAGTTTTACACCATTAGCATTTGTTTCTTTAGATGAAACTGGAGACCGTTCATTTAGTTTTTACTTCAAAGGTTCTTCAACATTAAGAATTAGTAGGGAAGATGTTAAAAAAGTTGATTTATCTGAAATTGAAGCAATTCACTTTGCAAGTATCGCAATTCAAGAAGAATCAAAAGATAGCCATCATTTATTACTGAAAAAAGCTAAAGAAGCAGGAGTATTAATTTCTTTTGATGTTAATTTACGATTCAATCTTTGGGATGATCATAAGGTATATCTTGAAACTATTAAAGAATTCTTACCTTATGTTGATGTAATTAAAAGTTGCTGATAATGAATTAGAATTCTTAACAGGAACTACTAATATCGAAGAAGCATTGAAAAAAGATTTTAGCCATATGAAAGTCGTTCTTTATACTAAAGGAGAACACGGTGCAGAAGTCTACTATGAAAATCACAAAGGTAGTAACTGAAATACCTGATATCAAAAGCTAGTTGATACTACTGGTGCAGGGTGATGCTTTTTGCTGGTATCATTCTTATCAAAATTATTAAATCATGAAGATTTTAATAACATTTCTGAAGAAGATTTAGTACAAATGGCAACATTTGCGACAAACTACGCTAGTTTAACAACTACAAAAACAGGTGCAATTTCAAGTTACCTAACTGAAGAGGAATACAATAGCTTAGTATAGTAGAATAATAAGTCTTATTTAGGGCTTATTTTTTTCAGATTGTTGATAAAAACGACCAAAAATATCAATGTACATATTGATGTTTTGGTCATTTTTCATAATAAAAATTTTGTAATAATATTTTTGTTGAAATTTTAGAATTTATGGATTAGTTTACAGATATAATTGAATTTAATTAATATCTTATTATATTTTTAGATTATATTAAATGTATTAAAAAGTTGTTTTTAAAAAAGTATATACATTTTATTTGAAAAAAATAAAATGTTTAAATATAGTTTTAAATTTGTTAAAATGTTCTTATAAAAGAATAGTGAAGGGGATATTCATGGAGAAATATTCATTAAAGAATGACTTTTTAGGAGAAGTTCTTGATCATTTATTTTAGTTCTTTTTGGAACAGGTTCTGTGGCAGCAGCAGTGTTATACGATGCTCACCAAAGCTTATTTCAAATAGGGATGTTGTGGGCATTTTCTGTAACTTTTGGTATTTATATGACTAGAAATTTAAGTAATGCACATTTTAATCCAGCGGTTTCAATAGCGATGGTCCTTACAGGTAGAATGAGTGCTAAAAGATTACCGATGTATATCGCAGGCCAATTTATTGGAGCATTATTAGGTTCATTAGTAATGTATGGGATTTATAGCTCATCGATAGCACAGTTTGAAGCTAAAAAGAACATAGTACGTGGAACGTTTGAATCAGTTGCTACAGCGAAAATGTTCGGAGAGTATTATAATCAACCAGGTGGTTATAACATTTCTATGCCAGTGGCATTTGCTGCAGAAGCACTAGGAACGTTTTTATTAGTTTTAATCATATTCTTATTTACTGAAGGTGCTAATGTAGGAAGACCAAATGATAACATGGCTCCTGTGCAAATAGGTTTAACTGTTGGATCGTTACTATGTTTACTAGCGACAATTACTCAAGCTGGTATGAACCCAACACGTGATTTCGCACCTCGTTTAGTAGCGTGGGCATTCGGATGGGGATCAGCAGCATTTCCAGATGCTAGCGGTGGCTTCTTCTGGGTTTATATACTTGGGCCAATAGTTGGTGGAGTATTAGCTGGGTACTTGTTTACTAAAGTGTTAGAACCAGCATTAAAAAAGACAAAACGAATTAAATAAATAATATAATAAGGTTAGAGGAGAAAAGAATTAGTGACAAACAAAAACAGATTTAATTTTTAGTAGGTGGATTTTTAGGAGCAGGAAAAGACTAGTCTTCTATGGGAAGTTGCGAAGCGCTTAAATGAAAAAGGGCGTAAAGTAGGATTAATTACAAACGACCAAGCAAGTGAATTAGTTGATATTTCATTTTTAGAAACTAATAATGACATCGTTGAAGAAGTAAGTGGAAGTTGTTTCTGTTGTAACTTTGGTGGATTTGCTAATGCAATTGCTCATCTACAAGAAGCAAATAACAGTGATATTATTTTAGCAGAACCAGTAGGAAGTTGTACTGACTTATCAGCGACTATTATGCAAACCTTTAAAAGAAAATACAACGAACAAGTTAACTTAAAACAACTTACAGCTTTAGTGATCCAACTCGCTTAAAAAGCAGTATTAAAAGATTATTCAAATCCTGGAGATTATATTATTTATAAACAGTCTCGAAGAAGCGGATGTTATCTTAATTAATAAAGTTGAATTATTATCAGAAGAAGAATTAGCTGATTTAGTAGAAAAACTAAAAAGAATTTAATAACGAAAAATGTTCTAACTGCAAGTGTTAAAACTGGAGAAGGTTTAGACGAGTGGTTTGATTACATTATCAACAGTGAAAAAGAAGTAGGAAGAAGAATTGTAGAAGTAGACTACGATACATATGCTGATGGAGAAGCATTATTTGGATGGTTAAACGGAACGTATGCTATTGAAAAAGAAGAATCATTTGAAATATTAGCTACTGCATTTTTAGCCAACTTGGGGTGAAAGATTTGATTTATTAAATTTAAAATGTAGGTCATGTAAAAATTCCTTCTTCAAGGTAAAGAAGAAGGTTTAGTAGGTAATATTGTAGGTAAGAAAAAACTGCAACACTACGTAAATTAGATAATACTAGTGACAAAAGTATTCTTACAGTTAACGCACGTGTAGAAGTTCATCCAGATAAACTAGTTGAGATAGTGAAAGAAGAAGTGAACGTATTTAACGTAGTAGAATATAAAAGAAGAAACTTTAAATGCTCTAATTCCTGGACGTCCGAATCTAACATTTAGATATAGAGAAATCGTTAAATTATAATTATAGATAAACTTCTATGATAGAATGAATATGATAGGTTGCTTGAATCAAAATTGATTCAAGCAACTATTTAATATAAAGGAATGGTGATAAAATGAATAGTAATATCAAAAATAAGATTATCAGTTGATAACTTTTATGATAATATTTCTAAAAAAATAAACACAAAGACAAAAATTAATCCTGAAAGAACTAAGTAAATCACTAGGATATGATGAAAAAAATATTAATGAATTTCCAGATGAGATAAATATGGGGACTTTCTTGTGGTAATCCGATTAATCACTTTGAAAATCAAAAGAAGGGACAATCCTTTAATTGATTTAGGATGTGGAGCTGGAATGGATATTTTTATCACTAAAAATGAAAAATCCAAAAAGTAGGAACGCTTTATGGTTTAGACAGATTAGATTCTATGCTAGATAAAGCTAAAAAGAGTCGAGATAATAAAGGGGTTTTGATAATATAGAGTTTATCAAAGGTGAGCTAATAAACATTCCTATTAAATAAATGAGTCAGTTGATAGAGTTATTAGCAACTGTGTTATCAATCTAGAACCAGATAAACAAAAAAGTATATGATGAAATATATCGTATATCTAAAAAGAAGATGGTATGTTTGTAATATCTGATATTATTTTTGAAAAAGGAACTACCGTTAGAATGGAAAAATTCTAGTAAGATGCATTGTACTTGAGTTGCGGGTGCTCTTCTGGAAGAAGAGATGATTGAGATAATTAAAAAAGCTGGTTTCACAAAATTTCAGATTATAAATTCAGATGTAACAGATGAGTATGCAGAAAAAAATGGGGTTACGGTAAAGAAATGAAGGCTTTTATTCAAAGTGGATTACTTATAGGGAAAAAAATAATAATTATTAGTATTAGTGTGAAGAAAACGCTAGCCATTTATTTTGACATGTATAGGCAAAAATACAGTAAAAATGTAAGTGGAAAAAAATTTTAAAAAATAGATAAGTGTATGATTTTTTTATCTTACATGATTGTTTAAACTTGATTTTAGTTAGTTTTTATATAATGTAATTAATTGAAGATACCTATAACATGAAAAGTATAGTTAGGAGTGGAAAACTATGAGGTTATTATTAGCCGAGGACGAGAAAGATTTAGCAGATGCGTTAGAAGCAATGTTAAAACATAATAATTATTCTGTCGATGTAGTAAATAATGGACAAGATGCATTAGATTATCTTATGTTAGATGATTATGATGGTGCAATTTTAGATGTTATGATGCCACAGATGGATGGAGTAACAGTAGTAAAAGAAATTAAGAGAAAATAAAAAGAATACACCGGTATTATTACTTACAGCTAAATCAGAAATTGAAGATAAAGTATACGGGATTAGATAGTGGTGCAGATGATTACTTAACTAAACCATTTGTTACGAGAGAATTGTTAGCTCGAGTACGTTCAATGACGAGAAGACAAGCTACATTTACGAGTAATGTTTTAGAACTTGGGAATGTTACTTTAAGTAAGTATACATTCGAATTAGCTACAGAAAAAGATAAGGTAAGATTATCTAATAAAGAATATCAAATGATGGAAATGTTGATGAGAAATCCGGGTAATGTAATTCAAACTGAACAATTTCTGGAACGAATTTGGGGTTATGATAGTGATTCAGAAATTAACGTTGTGTGGGTTAATATTTCTTACTTAAGAAAAAAACTGAAAGCATTAGATGCCAATATTCATATTAAAGCAACAAGGAATGTAGGGTATACATTGGAGATGTTAGATGTTTAAGAGTCTTAGAAAGAAATTTATAACGACTGCTATAGGTAGCGTAGCTGTTGTTATAGCAATACTTGCTGTCGCTTTAAATTTTATAAATTTTAATAAACTTGAAGAAAGAATAGATAGCACATTATTGGATGCATCAAAATCAGAAGCTTTGATAAGAATTTTTAAAGAAGACGGAGATGATTTAATAATTACTAAAAAAATTCTTCTAGTGCAACTGATTACAATGGTTTTTTTCTATTGCAAAAGTAGATAATTTTTGGGAAAGATAATTAAAGCGTATCGTGATGATTCTTTATTACCTAATCAAGATGCTTTACAAGATAAAGTGACAGAGGCATTAAAAAATGGTAAAAACTAGTGGATTTATAGGTAGTTATAGATTCTTAAAAGTTGAAAACAAATGTAGGAAACTTAATATTATTTTTTTAAATTGTCAACGTGAACTAGATTCTAATGCCTCATTTGTAACAAATAGTATCTTAATTTCTATAGGGAGTAATAATATCGGTATTTATTTTACTCGTTTTAGTTTCTAAAAGAGTAATAGCACCAATACAGGAAACGTATATAAAAGCAAAAAAACAATTTATAACGGGAGCCAGTCATGAATTGAAAACACCATTAGCAATTATTAGTTCTAATGCGGATGTATTAGAGATGGAAAATGGGAGACTCAAAGTGGCTTCAAAATATTCATAACCAAGTTGACCGATTAACCAGTTTAGTAAATAGTTTGGTAATATTTAGCCGAATGGAAGAAAAAGATACCGTAGAAAGAACACATTTTAATTTAACTGAGGTTTTGAAGTCGAGAATTGAGGATTTTGATGAATTGGCTAATTTTCAAAAAAAGTATATTGTAACAGATATAGGACATAATTTGAATTATTATGGTGAAAAAGATTCTATAATACAGCTAATGGATATATTATTGGAAAAATGCTATTAAGTACGCACCCTGAAGATAGTGATATACGAGTCTGTTTTAATAAACATAGAAAGTATGCTATTTTAAAGGTTTCTAATAAAGCGGACGTAAAAAAAGGTGATTTAAGTAAAGTTTTTCATCGTTTCTATAGATTAGATGAATCTAGAAATAGTGCGATAAAAGGTTATGGTATAGGATTATCTATGGCACAACTTATCGCAGAAAAACACAAAGAAACTATTCGAGCATATGCGCCAGAAGATGGAATCTTCAAGATTGAAGTTCGCTTTACGCTAGATGAACGACATTAAATCAATAGTAATCCTTTAAATCAAATGATTTGAGGGATTATTTTTTGTTATAAAGTAGAATGTAACTATATGATTAAGTGTTACAGAAAAAATTTAAATTTATGAAAAAAATGCTATAATTTATTTGATAAATATAAAAAAATATTATAGTTAATCGAAATTAAAAAAGAGGTTTGACTTATAACATAAAGGAGAGGAAAACTATGTTTGATGTATTTTTTTGATTTTCTAATAGGGGATTGTTGAGAATGCGAAAAATATCACTAAAAAAACTTGAGTAGAATTCAGAGAATTATAGCAGTTATTTTTTTACTGTGTTGAGATAATAACCCTTTTTAATTATCGCTATGTTAACGATTGATGAATATCAAATTACAAGGGAGATATTATATTTATTTGGTTTATTCATTTTTTTGTAGGGTTATGCCATATATTATTTTAATAAAAAAATATCTAAATAATAGTAAAAGTGAAAGATTAAAAATGAGGATAATTGATATCTCTAATTAGTAAACTATAAAGATTGTTATTTTTGCTATAAAAATTTGTAAAATTAATTTAATTTTCATTGTAACTATGATAACGTTTTTATGTTATAATTAGTAAAAAAAGGGAAATCCTTTGATTTTTATAGAAGGAGGGTTTTATTATGAAACCATTTCAAAAAGAACAGTAGAGAAAGTGTTAGCGTGGATTGCTAATATTATATTAATAGTAATAACAGGATTTTTAGCGTATGGATCATTCTTTAAGATTTCAGTTTTTAAAAAAGATAATCCTGAGAATTTTTAAATCTATTTAAAGTCAGAACTTTAGAAAAAGTCCTAATGGGGCTAACTTAAATTTATCAGCTGAACAAACTACTTGATTATACGATTCAAGGGCTTAAGATATATTCAGTTTTATTAATCGTATTAGTTGTATTTGCATTATTAGCGACATTCTTAATGAAAAAAACGTATTTTATCTGGGAGTACTTTTTCTTAGTGTTAGCGATTGTAGTGGCTGTTGGAACAGTAGGGACTATTAGTTCCTGTATATCTATTTTACTTTATAGTAGCAATCATGCTGTTTGTTAGAAAAAGAAAGATCCCTGATCGAATATCAAGAAACAGTTAGTTATCTGTAAGGATAAATTAAAATAAAGCAATCTTACATTAATAATGTTTTTTTAATATTATTAGGTGAAATTAATACCATAAAAAAATATTAAAAAATAATGATGAAGAAATAGTTTCAGAAAAAAATATAGCTATCTATTTTTGATAAATGTATAGAAATATTATAAAAAACATATACTTTAGAGTAATTTTAAAATTATGATTTTCTTAGAGTCATGATTTTAAGATTACTCTTTTTATTATCTTAATGAATATTTAATATATAAAAATTTTTTTATGTGAAATTTAGTTAATCAAATTTTTAATTAATCACGATATTGTGGTATAATTTATAAAGATAAAAAATGAAGGATTTACTATGAAAAATATAATTATAATGAAAGATTAATAGAAAAAAATTAAATATTACTTCTTTTTATAGAAAAAAATATAATTTTGATAATGAATTATATAATACAGCAATTTTTGTGCACTTAGTTCAATTGATAGTCATAAATTAGAAGGTGATAATATTGAATCAAAAATCACTTTTACTTGGTGATTATTTTTAGTTTTGAGTATTATAGTTTATTGGTAGGTAGTTTAGATAAGTTGGCTAATCTTACAGAAACTATGCAGAGAGGATACTTACAGCTAATAGCTAAAGAAATTAGTGAGAATGAATTTTTATCTAAGTGTTATAAAGACTTGGTTTGACTTTTATAATGTTGAATTTCAAGAGTTTGATAGTAAAATGGTAACCTTTGTTTAAGTTAATGGAGAATAAAATGTTAAAAACAGTATGATACGTTGGTGCATGAGGTATTAGAAGATATTTTCGAAATTACTAGAAGTAATGATGAACAATTAGATGAGATTGTTAAGAAATATTTTCTAAATGGAGGTAAAAGGGTTAGAGTACTTCTTTTTACTTGTGTGTGCTAAATTAGGAGATTTTGAACTAAATAAGAAAAGACATCATTAGAATGGCTAGTATAGTTGAAATAATTCATACTGCTAGTTTAATTCATGATGATATTATTGACGATGCTGATACTAGACGTGGTAGTGTTACGATGAATAAAAAATATAGCAATGAGTTTGCTCTTCGAGTAGGGGATTATTTATTTTCTGTAGTTTTAAAAGAAGTTACTAAGTTTGATAATGAGAAAATACATTTATATTTAGCACAAACACTTAAAGAACTATGTATAGGTGAGCTTATTCAAGCGGATGGCTTATACGATATTAAAACTAGAAGACTAGATTATCTAAAAAAAATTAAGAGAAAGACTGCGATATTAATAGCTTTCGCTTGTGTAGCAGGGAGTATAGTCGCGAATGCTTCTGACGAAGATATAAGAAGTGCTTTTTCATATGGTTATTATTTGGGAATGAGTTATCAGATAATTGATGACTATCTTGATTTTGTAGGAGGAGCACAAAATCTTGGCAAAGAAGTAGGACAAGATTTAATGAATGGTAACATTACATTACCAGCCTTATTAGCCAAGGAAGAAAAACCAGAGCTATTTTATAGTTTTACAAAAAGATACGAGTAGTGGAGAAAAAGAGAAAAAATAATAAATTATATAAGAAAATAATGAAAAGAGTTTTTATCAGAAACATTAAATGTAAGTAGAAGATATTTAGAAAAAGCTCAGAAGAGTATCGATAATATTGAATGTACTGTAAAAAATGAATTGACTTTTATTATGAATAGATTAGCAAGGAGAGATAATTAGATGGATATACAACAATTTTTTTAGAGGAATTGAAAGATATAGATTTTTTTCTGCTTTTAGATAGAGAGCAACAAGAGGAGTTTCTGTACAGTACTTTTTAGATAATGGATTATTTGATGAATGTTTAGAATTATCTAGAATTATTTATGAACAAAATAGAGAAGAAGATATGGCAATTGAAGGATATGTACATAATCTCCTATATCTAGATAAGAAAGATGATGCTTTAGTAGTACTATACAATTCGCCAAAAACACCTTCGATTCTATATCAAGAAGGTTTGATATATTTAGAAGATGAACTATATGAAATTGCTGAAGACAAGTTCTTAGCAGCTAGAGCAGTTACAGATTTTGATGAGGCAATCCGTGCAATTGATAAAGAGTTAGTAGGAATTTACTTAACAACAGGAAGAGAAGATAAAGCTAGAGACTTAAGTGAGAGAATTTTTTATGAAGAACCATCTTTAGAAAACTTTCAAACTGCATTCGATAACTTATATGCATTAGGATTATTTGAAGAGGCTATTGACTTCTATAATCAAAATGGGAGAGGGTATGAGGATGCAGAAATTCTGTTTTCATTAGCGTTTGCTTATAATCAAGTTCAGAATTTGGAAAACTCAAAAATACATTTGTTAAAAACTATTTCTATTAATCCTGACTTCACTGAGGCTTACTTGCACTTAGGACATATGTCAAAAGGTGAGGAAGCAAAAAAATACTTAGAAAAATATATTGAGTTACAGGGAATGGCTATTAGTGCTTATCTACACTTAATTTCATTATACAAAGATGACCAACAATACGATAATATTCGTACTCTAATGCAAGAAGTATTAACAGTACAGGGTATCTCAGAAGAAACATTGTTTATCGCTATAAATGCACTTAAATCACTATATGAATACGAAAAAATCTACGATTTATATAATGGAAACTCATTAATAAAAGATGATCCAATTCTTTTGGGTGCAGCTTTAAATGCTCTGTCAGAAGAGGAAGATTATATTGATTTTGTTGAAGAAGAAGTCGTTACATATTTTGATATTTTACATGATGATCCAACGTATATGGAAACTCTAAGAAATGTTTATGATTTAACTGGAAGTCCAAGAGTACTTGAAATAATAAATCATTTTGAACACCACCATGGTCCACACGGTCATCATTAATAATGGACAATATACAAAGAATAGGAGGTGCTAGTTATGGATTATAGTTTTTAAAGATATCTATTCAAAAAGCGAAGTCGGTAGTTGAGACAGATAGTTATGTAATTTATCAAACACTAAAAATCAAAAATTATATTTTAGTGGAAATTATCTATTAATGAAAAAAAGAACCTATTACTGTAGATGAACTTGAATATTATATTTCCTCTTGTAGAAACTTTTTTTAGAGATAAGGGAGTAAATTTTATTCATTTAGCAGCAATGGAAAAATGTTACATTATCTAGAAAAACTAAAGAGATATTTAAAAAAAGGAAAGTTTTAGTGAAATAAATTTGAATTTATATTATTTGAATATTAGAAATTTTGTAGAACAAAAGGTAACGGACTATAATGTTGAATATCTACAAAAAGTAGATTTAAATAGATATTTGAAATTTCAATACAAAAATAGATATTGAAGCTAGTAATGAAGAATGGGCTGAACATAATCAGACTTTTGCTTTATGAAAATATAAGATCAGAAAGTATCAAACAGCTTGTAGCCAAAGACGGAGAAAAAGATAATCGGTTCCGCTAATATTATTGTAAAAAAATAATTTCTTTGAGATAGATAATCTATATATAGCACCAGAATATAGAAATCGTGGAATTGCTAAACATATTATTAGTTTTTGCGATAAATAGTGAGCGAAAAAGAAAATGTTATTTTGGTAGTTGATGCTAATGATACTCCAAAATATATGTATGAAAATATGGGGTTTTTCAAAAATATCTGAGCAAGATTTTTTTATTTGAAAAACCAATATGTAAAAGTTTATAGAAGAGTAATTCAAAACAATAGTGAATTACTCTTTTAATGATTTAAAAACCTTTCAACGAGGTGAATTTTTATATTATAAAAGTGAGTACTTTTTAATGAATATAAGTCTTATTTTGAGAATATTTTGGAGATATTATTGTTAAAACAATTGATATGTAGTAAACTAGTATAAGAAACACTACAGATAAAGGATGTGAGTAAAGTAGTGAAAAAGAACTTGGAAAAAAATTTTTAAAGTTTATAATTGAATCAACAGCAGTGATTTTAATTATTTATGGAGTATTTTTCAGCAGGTGGGCATATAAAAGCTAAGAAAGATGCTATTAAACAGCAGGAACTTGCTCAACAAGAAGCTCAACAGGAAGAAAATAAACAAGAAGAACCAGTGATTGAGAATAAAAAAACTCAGTGAGATAGAATTAAATGAATCGATGGAAAAATTTAATAGAGAAATATAAGGGAATAATGAAATAGGTATTGTTTATAAAAATTTCTTCTACAGGATACAGATATGCTCAAGGAGATAAACATTATTTCACAGCAGCTAGTACGATTAAAGTGGTGTATGCTATGAGGATATATGATCGTATCAGAAATGATGAAATATCCAAAGATTTGGATATTTCATATAATGAGAAGTACTTTTGAAGAGGGAAATGGTCAAATAACTAATAATAAAAAGAAAGATAGCTATAAATTAGAATATGTAATACAAAAATATGATTCAATATTCTGACAATACTGCTACAAATATGTTAATAGGTAATAGTGCAACAGCAACTGATCTAGTAGTTAAATATCTTACTGGGCTTGGAGCAAAATTACCACAAGAAGAAGCTCAAAATAATAGAATTACCCCAGAAATGATGGAGTTAGTTTGGACTAAATTGTATAAAGAACGTGATAAATATCCAGAATTAATGAAATATCTTGAGGATTCAGAAGATGGAGAATGGATTAAAGATGGTATCCCGGATAAGAAAATAGCAAGTAAGTATGGGGCTATCGAAACAAATTATCACGATACGGCTATAGTATTTGGAGATAAAAGATTATATGTTATTAATATATACTAATAATCTAAGTAAATCAGGAGAAACTGTAAAAAAATATTGCTAGAAAAAAATTGATGAAATTACAAATAATAATATGTAGAAAAAAAGGTCTAATGTGAATTTTTATCGAGAGTATAATAGTATAGTGATTGAATTATTACTATACTATTATTTTTTTATGTTTATCTTTTGATATTGAAAAATTGAAAAAAATTAAAAATTAATATGTTTTAATGTATCATTTACCCTTATTTCTTTTATTATTTTCAATTTTTCATGCTATAATTAACAGGTTATATAAATAAAACAGTATATAAATTTGGATTAATTAAGGAGAAACAAATGACAACATTTGAAGAATTAGGGGTTAGTCAAGAAACTGTTCAATCACTAACCAATATGAACTTTATATCTCCAACTGGTATTCAAACAGAAACAATTCCGTATGTGTTATCAGGAATTGATATTTTAGCACAAGCACAAACAGGATCAGGAAAAACAGGTGCTTTTGGAATACCGTTAGTGGATACAGTAAGGCGTAATGATCAATTACAATCATTAATTCTTGCGCCAACAAGAGAATTAGCTCAACAAGTAGGAGAACAACTCCGACTTATGTCAAGAGCAAAAGGACTGAAAGTTAGTATTGTTTTTGGTGGAACAAGCATTGAAAGACAAATTCAAGACTTAAAGAAACGTCCACAAATAATTGTAGGTACACCTGGTCGTGTAATTGACCACATAAATAGAAGAACAATAAAATTAGAATCATTGACACATTTAGTATTAGATGAAGCGGATGAAATGCTAAATATGGGATTCATTGAAGATGTTAGATTTATACTTTCAAAAATAACTTCAAGGCACCAAACATTATTATTTTCTGCAACAATGCCGAAAACAATAATGGAACTTTCTAAAGAATTTATGAAAGATTATAAACTTATTAAAACAATAAGTGATGAAGATCTTAAGCCAGATATAACAGAGTATGCTACTATTGCTAGAGAAAATGAAAAATTAGAAACTTTAATTGGATTTTTAGATGTTCAAAATCCAAATTTAGCTATAGTATTTGGAAGAACTAAACGTCGTGTTGATGAATTAGCAAGTGCTCTAATTGCTAAAGGATACTTGGCTGAAGGGACTACACGGGAGATATCACTCAATCAAAACGATTAGAAATTTTACGTAAATTCAAAAATAATTCATTACAAATTCTTGTTGCAACTGATGTTGCAGCACGTGGTATTGATATTAGTGATGTTACACATGTTTATAACTTTGATATTCCACAAGATGTAGAAAGTTATACGCATAGAATCGGAAGAACAGGAAGAGCAGGAAAATCAGGAGTAGCAATAACATTTTTAAACCCAGTAGAAATGCCGTATCTAAAAGATATCGAAACTTCTCGTGGTGAGAGAATGAAAATGTTGCGTCCTTATTCACAAGAAGAAGTGAAAAAAGCACGTCACAATAGATTGTTTGATGAAGTTATTTCAGAAATGGATAAAAATCATGTAGAGTTTAATAGTCTAGCTAATAAACTTTTGGCTGAAACAAATGCTGAGAAAATTATCACTATATTATTAAGTAAACTAATAAATGATAAAAAAGAAGTTGATGTGGAATTATCATTTGAAAAACCACTTCCTCGTAGACAAGATAAAGGTAAACGTTCGAATAGAGGAAATGATAGACGTCGTCGTTCTGATAATAGAGATAAAAAAAATCGAAATGAGCGCCGTGGTACTGATAAGAAATTCTTCGATAAAAAAGGGTCGTAGAATGCAAAATAAATAGATACATAAGATGTTAGCATTGTTTGCTAATGTCTTTTTAGGGAAATACCTATATACTTTTGTTTAATTTTTACTAGAGTAATTTAATTGTTTAATGTATAATAATTAATGTATACTTTATATAACTAAGAAGAGATTAAGACAAAAGTACTAAATTTTAATTGAAGAAAATATATTAAGGAAGGAATAAAGTAATGAAGAAATTAGGTATTCTTCTTGGAGTATTTTGCATATTTGTATGTATGGTTCTATTATTTTTCGGAGGTACAGCATCTCAAAAATGGAAAGAATATAATTTTCAATCAGATGTGAAAAAGATTGTTGAAGATGGAGACAAAAACTGAGCTAGCTAAAGGTAGCAGTATTAAGGCTGGTTGGTTAGGAGATAAATATGTTAAAGTTTATTATCCGAATACAAACACTGAACAAGCTAATGAAATAAAAGAACGTTTAAATGAGGCTACCAAAGGATTAGTAGAAGGAAATTTGAACTTTGCTAAGGATATTAAAGAAGTAGTATTTTACGGAGTAGAAGAAAAAGAATCGAATTTTGCGAATATAAATGAAGTAAATGTAAAGAAAGTCTCTCATAAAGTAGAATCAAGAAAAAAGTTGAATCTGCTAATGAGTCAATAGTTTCAAGTATTTATTTAGATAAAGATAATAAAAAAATTTACATTATCTAGTTTATTTAGCTCATCAAATGCTGCTAAACAGAAATTTTTATCTAAAAATAAAACAACAGCTAGTTGTAAAAAGGGTTGTCAGAAGAAGATATTAATACTATCATTATTAAACTTTCGTGATCAAGATATAGCTATATGGAAATTCACATATGATGAAGCTAAATTTAAATAAATAGAGGTTGATGAAAATAAATTAGAGCTTAAGTTAGTAGATATCCCAGTAAATGATTTATATAAATATATTGATGGAACATATCTTAGAGGTGCGGATTTAGAAAAATATAATGAGTATATTAAGAAGAGAAGCAGAAAAGCAGTAGCTTTAACATTTGATGATGGTCCAAATCCTAATACTACACCTGTTGCTTTAGAATTATTGAAAAAATATAATGCAAAAGCTACATTCTTTATGGTGGGACGTTCAGTTGCTGGAAATGAAGATATTATTAAGCGAGTTGTAGCTGAAGGGCATCAAATTGGAAACCACTCATGGAGTCATCCACTATTAACAAAAGTTACTTTAGAACAAGCTAAAAGCCAGATAAATGATACTACTGAGGCATTGAAAAAGGCAAGTGGACAAGATATTCATATAATGAGACCGCCGTATGGTGGAATTAATTCTGCTATTCAAGCAGCAGTTGATCAGTCATTTATATTATGGGATATAGATACACTTGATTGGAAGAATCGTAATACTGCTTCAATAATGAAGGAAGTTCAAAAAACTCAATCAGGATCAATAATATTAATGCATGATATTCACCAAACATCCATTGATGCTTTACCATCTGTATTGCAATACTTGACTGAACAAGGTTTTGAGTTGGTAACAATAGATGAATTAATGGGAGATCAATTGGAATTGCATCAAAAATATACAAATAGAGAATAAA